>PPYE01739703.1_pt1 | contig 246549 bp, 249 predicted proteins | sample 1559881 | NCBI WGS metagenome assembly PPYE01 (sample SAMN08240022, study PRJNA423297) | Human gut metagenome, whole genome shotgun sequencing project. | reverse complement strand
TATTATATCACACTGTTTTCAGCTTGTCAAGCACTTTTTTCAAAGTTTTTTAATTTCTTTTTGAAACCGAAGTTTCAATTGAAATCGCTTGTTTTTGGCTTACTTATGAGCTTTTTGAGCTCTCGTGTGTTGCTGTCTCGCTGACAGCTCATATATAATATCATGCCCAAACTCATTTGTCAACACCTTTTTTGAAAAAAATCCAGATTTTTTTCAAAAAAGTGGGAAACTCCCACTTTTTCCCTTATCTATGCGGGTTTTCGACTCATCCTTTCATTGAAATCTATGCAAAACTGTTGTAAAATACCTTTTAATATCGAAATGATATTCTGTGTAATAAAAAAATCAATTCGGAAAGAAGGCTCATATTATGCCGATCAATATTCCAAACGATCTTCCTGCCTGGAATACACTAGAACAGGAAAACATCTTTATTATGTCTGAAAAGCGTGCATCTTCTCAGGACATTCGTCCTCTGCGCATTTTGATTCTCAATCTAATGCCTAAGAAAATTGATACAGAGCGCCAGCTTCTTCGAATGCTCAGCAATACACCTTTGCAGGTAGATGTTGAATTGATGCAGACCGCTACCCATAATCCAAAGAATACTCCACAGGACCACCTTCTCAAATTCTATAAAACCTTTTCTGATATTAAAGACCAATACTTCGACGGAATGATTATCACCGGCGCACCGGTAGAACATCTGGAATTTGAAGAAGTTGCTTACTGGCCAGAACTTTGTGAGATTATGGAATGGAGCAAATATCACGTTCACTCCACCCTGCATATCTGCTGGGGTGCACAGGCAGCTTTACATTATCATTACGGACTGCGTAAAACACTTCTCCCGAAAAAGATGTTCGGTGTTTTCCCGCACACCATGCACGATAAAACGGTTCCCCTTCTTAGAGGCTTTGATGAAGTTTACTGGATGCCCCATTCCCGCCACACTGAGGTGAAGGAATCGGAAATCCGTGCCGTTGATGGATTATATATCCTTTCTTCCTCTCCAATCGCAGGAACCAATATCGTATCCAATCATAACGGCCGTCAGATTTTCATCTTTGGTCATTCGGAATATGAAGCAAACACCCTTGCAGAAGAATATTTCCGTGATCTGGGCAAACTGGATAATGTAGAACTTCCTTACCACTACTTCCCGGACGATGACCCGAAACAAAAACCAATCCGTACCTGGCGCAGCCACGCCTACCTGTTCTACTCCAACTGGCTTAACTACTATGTCTACCAGTCCACCCCATACGACCTTTGCTCCATGCGACTGGACCCAAAATAATATCTTGATCAGAAAGGGGAATTGTCATGCTCTGTGATCTCCACATTCATTCTTGGCATTCAGATGGGACCTGGTCACCCGAACAGATTGCCATTGTCTGTAAAGAAAAAGGAATCTCCTGTTTTTCCATCACCGACCATAACCTGCTCTCTGCTTATCCCGAAGCGATGCAGTGTGCTCAAAAATATGGGCTTACCTGTATTCCTGGAGTAGAGATTGACTGCATCCTCGATGGGAAAAGCTACCATGTTCTCGGATATCAGGTCAACCCAAACTATGAGCCGCTGCGCATCCTTTTAAAAGAAGCCCGCACTGTGCTCGACCAGATGAGCGACCGCCTGATCGAGGCAATCGAACATTCCCCATTTGATTTGTCTCATCCTGTATCCATGCAGGATTATCTCAGCTACACCTATCATCCGTCCGGCGGCGGCTGGAAGGGACTCAATTATGTTATCGACCGAAAACTTGCCCATGACTTTGATTCTGCGATGGCACTGTACTCCCGCTACCATATCACCTATGAAAAAAGCGCCTTCCCTTCCATGGAAGAGACCTGCAAGGCTATCGTAGCAGCGGGCGGCTATCCGGTTCTGGCACACCCTTCCAACTATTTCCCCTTGGATGATACCTTAGAAGAAAATCTCCTGAAAACCGTTCAGGCAGGCGTACAGGGCGTAGAGTGCTACTATCCGGCGCAATCGGAGGAATACCGCAGCCGCTGTACCGCATTTTGTAAGGAGCACCAGCTTTTTATTACCTGCGGCGGCGATAGCCATGGAGAGTTTCAGAAGGATATCGATGGCATCCGCTACGAGATCGGTGCGGCATCGGTGGATTCTTCCAAGCTTTGTTTAAGATAAAATAAAACTTTTTCAACTAAGAGGGTGATGGTCAAAGAACGCATCAAACAGCAGCTCCAAAATAAATAATCTCAAAATAAAGCAATAAAGGAGTTTGCTTATGTATCAGCCAATTTCTATTCATAATATTCCGTCCGCAGTTTGGGGACCATCTTCCGAAAAGGTAATTCTCGCTGTGCATGGAAACCTTTCTTCCAAAACAGACACTCCCATCCGTCTTTTAGCAGAAACTGCTGTTCAAAAGGGATATCAGGTACTCAGTTTTGATCTGCCGGAACATGGAGATCGAAAAGGAGAGCCCACCTTATGCAAAGTTCAGAACTGCGTTTCCGAACTGAGGCAAATCATCGAATATGCTCAGAAAAACTGGAAAGACATCTCCTTGTTTGCAAACAGCATCGGAGCCTATTTCAGTCTGATTGCTTTTTCTGATCTTCTGCTTCAACAGGCTCTGTTTCTTTCTCCTGTACTGGATATGCTGGAAATCATCAACGGCATAATGTCTGCTTTTCAAATCAGTGAGCAGGAACTTTTCCAAAAGCAAACCATCCCTACCCCAATCGGGCAAACCCTTTACTGGGACTACTACTGCTACGTAAAGGAACATCCCGTTTCCAGATGGAATACCCCAACCTGGATTCTTTCCGGTGGTAAAGATACTTTGTGCAATATACAAACTCTCCAAAGTTTTGTGCAGCAGTATCATTGTAGACTCACCCTTTCCCCAGAATCAGAACATTACTTTCATACCAAGTACGACCTTTCTGTTTTGGAAAATTGGTTCAATCACATTATCTAACAAAAACCCTCGAGGAAATTTCCCGGGGGTTCTTCTATATCTGATACTGTTTTATTTTCTCCATCATCTTATCATAACACTCAACCGTAGCATCTGCCCAACCTTTTTCTCCGTCTTCGGTTATATAATAAGACATATGGCACAGCTTGATATAAGCATATCTCTTTTTGGTTCTCACCCCTTTATAGTGCACTCTGTATTCTACTTTGTAATAAGTGTACAACCCTCGATATCCCTTTTCTTTTCCAAACCATGTATAAAAACCATCAACCCTACTTTCTCCCTGCCATTCCAATAACTGATGATATAGTTCCTGTGCCATTCTCGCATCATCAACATAGTATTCCTGCCCCGATATATCCTGAAAAGAAACTGCCTGAATATTATACGGATGGCAGACCACAAACTGATCCAGCATTAAGAATATGACAAGAAATTTTATTCCTATCCATACATTGGTTTTGAAATCACTCTTCAAAAATAACTCCTTCATAAATTAGTTCTCCTCAAAACTCTTCTACTCCGCTGTGCTCCTTGTTATGGAACTTGAACCACGATCTCATGTGCCGACATCGCACCATCCTCGTCCAAATGGGTTACTTCATAACCTACTGTATAAGTTAGCTCATCTGTTTCATAATCGTAGCTATAAAAAGCCTGATCTTCGTCCACCTCTACCAATGCATTCGGAATATCCGGCAGTTGGACTTTTTCTCCTCCACTCTCCACAAAAGCTTGAACCCTTTTGGGAATTGTTTCTTCCTTTTTCAGCATTTGATGGGACGGATAGTCGCTATAATTTAATTCCAAGGCAACTCCATCTTCTATATAAACAGAATACTTAATACCCAGATAAACATTTCCGCCCTCAGTTGGAATGGCTTTTGTCAGAAGAATTTGGTATAGGGAAGAATCATCATAAAAGGCATTCAGAATATAATATTCTTTTTCAAAGTTGGGATTTACTTTTTTTATTTCGGCAATTAAATTTTTTCCCAGCACGCTTGACCATTCTTTTCCCTGTTTTGCTTCTTCATTATCCTGATATGCTATCATGGAAGATTCATCACACGGAATATGGAATTCAACACTGTTTTCAATTCCATGATATGAATTTTCCGTCTGCACGCTCTCCTGTTCTGTTATTCTTTGCTTTCCATCTTCTTTGCTAATTAAAGATATCAAAAGAATCCCAATTACACACCCAATCAACAATAAAAGTAAAATGCCCGCAATCAGGTTCCTGCGCTTTTTGTTTTGTGCCATTTCCCCACTCTCCTTTCAGAAGCGTCATCCCTCAATTTTTTCTTAATTAAAACGGATTTAATCACTCACTCTATATGGTAAAACATCTCTCAATGCTTGCTCTAAAGGTGTTGGCTCTCCAATAAGCCAATATTTGGGTAATTCTATATATACGATTCCCTTTTGTATTTGTCCATTCCTATAGGTAACGACGTATGGAACCCTTTCATAAATATGTAATGCAATCGTTTGCGGAACTCCCCATATATCTCTGGCTGGAAGGGTCTGCTGCATCCACTTGACCATTTTTTCTGAAAATGTTTTTGCTGTATCTGGATCATCAATTAAAAACTTTACCGGTTCCATTTCATTATCACCGGCAACGGAAAGTTTCCACCCTTCATCTATCTCAAATTCAACCTGAACAACATTTTCGATATTAGTACTTAAACAAATCAAATAAAAATTGGGCAGGCACCGCCACATAATCCACATAAACACTGTAGATAAACATATTCCTAGTAAAGAAAGTCCTATTCGCATGACATACTTTTTCTTCATCTTTCTTCACCCTTCTTTAAGTAAAAACGACAACATTCTCCTTGGCCTTATTTTATCACCTTTTTCTTTTAAACTCAACTATCCTTGTAATAGAAGAACCCCCGAGGAAATTCCCCGGGGGTTCTTCTATATCTGATACTGTTTTATTTTCTCCATCATCTTTTCATAACGCTCAACCGTAACGTCTGCCCAAAGTCTGTTTCTGTTCTCTGGCACATTCTCTCATCACATTAAATCGGAATTTACGAGTTCAGCCACTTTTTCAATAATCCATATATGGTTTGGATATCCTCTTTACTGCACATTTGTTCGGTTCTGCCAATTGAGTAGTGATGTCCAAAATTATTATCAAAATAAGTATTGCCATTGATGACAACTGGATTTTTGTATCTCGGTCTGACATGAATATGTATATGTGGACATGGCTCCGGTGACTTATAAAAACTGTTCATCAAGCAGCTCCAATTAAAGTGTTCTGCATTCAAAACCGTTTTTATGCATTTTTCGTATTTCTTTATCAACAGAAAAAGTTCCATCCATTCATCATCTTTGAGTTCCGGCAAAGAACCACAATGCCGTTTTAATACTATAATGCATCGTCCGATATAATCTTGTTCATCCGCAAGGTAAACAGTCCAATACTTGGTATCTGACAATAAATACTTCTTGTCCTCTTCAGATAGATTACACCATTCGCATTTTTTCACTATATTTCCTCCAACTTTGGTGTTGTTTAACTACTCTATAAAGATGTGTAACTTTGGTTTCCATACACGAAATTCTCTCGCATTAGCGTACTCGCTCGTTTACACAGACCACCCGTCTTTGCGCCATAGGCAAATAGGCAATGTTTTGCTTTTTGCTCAAAATTAGTTTTACGCTCATTGCCCCCGAGAATGTTGCTTCGCTCCATTCTCCGGAAATTTGATTTTAAAAAACGGAACTGGCTCAGCCTGCCGGTCGCCGCGTGCTGAAACCAAAGCCTAACACTAGACCAAAGCGCGAAACAGTGTCCAGCTTCAAGCTGGTGCAGGCTCAGCAAGGTAATATTTCACTTCCCATTTTCGGAGAATCGAATTTCATTCGATTCTCATGGTGACGGCGCATTATTTTAATTTGAGCAGTTTACTCTAACCGTCACCTTTGCCCCCGAGCATGTCGCTGCGCTCCATTCTCCAAAACACTTTTCTTTTGGTCTAACCTTTTCTTTTAGTAAAGAAAAGGTTAGAAGCCAGAGATGTGGCCACGTTCCAGAGCACCATATAACCGCTTTTTAAAGCCCTTGCTTTCTTTGTCCATCATGCGAATCCATTCCTTGGTTTTTTCGCGGTTGGTGTTTCCGTCGGCAGGGCATTTGCTCTTGACTACCGGCAGATTTTCATGGTGAACTGCCGCTGAGATCATGCTTTCCTCCGCCATAACCATCGGACGGATCATGGTCAGATCCTTTCTGGAAAGATAGGTTACCGGCTGGAAGCATCCAACCCGTCCCTCCTGGAATAGGTTCATGATAAAGGTCTCAATCGCGTCGTCGTAGTGGTGCCCCAACGCAATCTTGTTGCAGCCGTTTTCCTTTGCCGCATCATGCAGACAACCGCGGCGCATTCTTGCGCACAGGGAGCAAGGATTGCTCTCGTTTCTTACATCAAACACGATCTGACCGATTTCGGTTCTCTTGAGAACATAAGGAATCCCCAGTTCCTCACACAGCTTGGAAATAGGGGAATAATCTGTCTCCACCCCGTTAAAGCACGGATCGAGGGTAATCGCTACAATTTCATAGTCAATGCCGATATATTCCTTTAACTTCGCAAGACCTACCAGCAGAGCAACCGAGTCTTTACCGCCGCTGACTCCCACTGCAATTCGGTCACCTGGCTGAATCATATCATACTTCTCAATCGCTCTGCGCATCAAACCTGCCAGTTTCTGCATTGCTCCCATCCTATTCCTCCTCTTTGTGGTTGCGGCGATAGTTCAGATAATTTTCCAGAATAATGGTTGCTGCCACCGCATCAATTACCTGTTTGCGTTTTTTTCCTCTGGTGTTGGTTTCGTTTAAAAAGCCAATTGCCGAAACGGTGGTCTGACGTTCATCCCACAAAACCACCGGCACCGAAACAAGCTCCCTTAATTTTTCTGCAAACTCCTCGCACAGCTGTGCCCTTGGACCTTTGCTGCCATCCATGTTGAGCGGATGACCCACAACAATCAGCTCAGCACCCTGTTCTTCTGCCTGTGCTGCCGTTTTCTGAATGGTGGTCGGAAAATGTTTTTCCTCAATGACACAAACTGGGCTTGCCAGCAGCTCACCTCTATCACAGATTGCGATTCCTGTTCTGGAATCCCCAAAATCCACTGCTAAAATCTTCATCTTTCCCTGTCCTTTCTGCTTTCAATTCATGTTTTTCAGAATACCATACAGCAGGATAACTTTCAATATCCTTTCTAGCTTTTCTCTGCCAAATCTGCTCCTTGATTTTATTTTTTCTGTGTGTTAGTCTAAAAACAAATCAGATCTTTCGGAGGTGTTCCTATGAAAGAAATCCGCAAAAAACGTGCCGTTGCTACTGCATAATAAAATCTATTTTGGAGGTGAAAATAAGCAGAGAAAGAAAGGATTTTTCTTATGAATCAAATGATAATTCCAGACCCTAACGTCATTTTTCCAAATGAATATCATACATCCTGTTTTATCAAAAATGTGGTTACTGCTCCAAACATCCTAATTGGAGATTATACCTATTACGACGATCCGGATGATCCCACAGGATTTGAACAAAATAATGTTCTGTTTAACTATCCTGAATTCGGCGATCGCTTGATTATCGGAAAATTCTGCGCAATTGCAAGTAAAACCCAGTTTATCATGGGACCTGCCAACCATCGAATCAGCAGTGTGACTACCTATCCATTCAATGTGTTCGGTGGTGCCTGGGAAGCAAACACCCCTCCTCACCTTTCCCAACTTCCGCATAAGGGAGATACCGTCATCGGCAATGATGTCTGGATTGGTCGGGAATGTGTCATCATGCCCGGTGTTCATATCGGGGATGGAGCTATCATCGCTGCACGCTCCGTTGTGGTAAAAGATATCCCTGCTTACACCGTGGCAGGAGGAAATCCCGCAAAACCGCTGAAAAAACGGTTTGATGACGAACTGATCGAACTGCTGCTGCAGTTTCGCTGGTGGGATCTTGCACCCGAGCGTTTGGTGGAAGTATTGCCGCTTTTGTGCGACCCCGACCTTGAAAAAGTAAAAAACAAAATACGGAATTTGCTTTAAAAACACAAAACACCCTTCTGTGCTCACAGAAGGGTGTTTTTTATATCCGATTATAATTTCTTTTCAAAAATACCGCACACCTGTTCTACTCCCGTTTCTTTTCGAAACAGATGCTTTTTTGTTCCTATTTGGGTAAATCCCAAACGCTCAATTAGCTTACGGGATGGCAGATTTTCCAGTGCAAGCTCTGCAATGATTCTGTTGACCCCCATTTGCTTCATCTGGGCTATCATCTCCTGTGCTGCTTCCTGCGCATATCCTTGACCCTGATACTTCTTTTTAAAGCTGTATCCCATTTCCCGAAGCTGCTCTCCACAAAAGCACAGATATCCAATCACTTCACTGCTGTCTTTGAGACAAACCGAATAAAAATACCCGCTGTCCGACCAAACCTTTACCTGTTCTTTTGCTTTTTCTTCTGTCGTAGGCAGAGGATAGTCATAGATTGCTTCCGGTGAAGTTTCAAAATCCAAGAACATTTCCAAAACATCCGGCCATTCTTCCGGCCTCATTGGATGAATCTCCAGACGGGACGTCAAAATTTGATGTGTCACAATCATCATCCCTTTTCCCTGATATAAAATACAGCGGCGAAACAAATTGTTTCGCCGCTGTATCAAACAGTCTTTTTATCTCCTCACAAAAGAGGATGTTATTTTAAACTATTTTGCTGCGTACAGTTCGCCCAGACGTACCAGGTGTTCATAACGAGCACGAGAATTCTGTGCAGCCTGTTCGAACAGAGCTTCTGCTCTTTCTGGGAATGCACGGGTCAGAGAGGAGTAACGAGCCTCACCGAGGATGAATTCTTTGTAATCGGTTGTTGGAGCTTTGCTGTCCAGAGTGAATGGGTTCTTGCCTTCTGCCTTCAGAGCTGGGTTGAAGCGGAACATATTCCAGTAACCACAATCAACAGCACGTTTCATTTCTTTCTGGCAGTTGGTCATGCCGCCCTTGATGGAGTGCATTTCACATGGAGCATAGCCGATGATCAGGGATGGACCTGGATATGCCTCAGCCTCAGCGATTGCTTTGATGGTCTGGTTCATGTCAGCGCCCATAGCGATCTGTGCAACATAGATGTAACCGTAGGACATAGCGATTTCAGCAAGGCTCTTCTTAGCGATTGCTTTACCAGCTGCAGCGAACTGTGCAACCTGACCAATCTGAGAAGCCTTGGAAGCCTGACCACCGGTGTTGGAGTAAACTTCGGTATCGAATACCATGATGTTGATATCTTCACCGGAAGCCAGAACGTGGTCTACGCCGCCGAAGCCGATATCGTATGCCCAACCGTCGCCGCCGAATACCCAAACAGATTTCTTGGAGAGGTATTCTTTCTGGGACAGAATTTCTTTTGCTTTGTCACAGCCGCAAGCTTCCAGAGCAGCGATGAGTTCTTCAGTAGCAGCCTGGTTTTCTTTGCCGTTGTTTACAGTATCCAGATATTTCTGACCAGCAACTTTAACAGCTTCGTTGGAGCCGTTTTCTACAACGTCACGAACTTTTTCGATCAGTCTTTCACGGATTACTTTCTGACCGAGGTACATACCGAAGCCGTGCTCAGCGTTGTCCTCGAACAGGGAGTTAGCCCATGCTGGACCATGACCTTTTTCGTTAACGGTATATGGAGATGTAGCAGCAGGACCGCCCCAGATAGAGGAACAACCTGTTGCGTTGGAGATGTACATTCTGTCACCGAACAGCTGAGTGATCAGACGAGCGTAAGCTGTCTCAGCACAACCAGCACAGGAGCCGGAGAACTCGAGCAGAGGTTTCTCGAACTGGCTGCCTTTAACGGTTTCTTTTGCAGGCATACCAGGTTTCTTGGAAACGTTAGCAACCAGGTAATCGAATACTGGCTGTTTGCTTTCCTGACTTTCTCTTGGAACCATGGTGATTGCTTTTTCTTTTGCAGGACATTCGCCTACGCAGACGCCGCATCCCATACAATCCATAGGAGATACTGCCATTGTGAATCTGTATTCTTCCAGACCTTTACCGATCATCTTAGCTGTCTGCAGGCCTGCTGGAGCGTTAGCAACTTCTTCCTCGCTCAGAGCGAATGGACGGATAGTTGCATGTGGGCAGACATAAGAACAACGGTTACACTGGATACATTTTGTTTCATCCCATACTGGAACCATAACAGCAACACCGCGTTTTTCGTAAGCAGCAGCGCCCTGTTCAAAGGTACCATCAGCATGATCAACGAAAGCAGATACTGGCAGGCTGTCACCGTCCATCTTAGCAACTGGTTCCATGATAGTCTGAACCATGTTGATCAGTTTCTTGTTGTTGCCTGGCAGAACTTCTTCTACCTTCTTGTCTTCTGCATTTGCCCAGTCAGCTGGAACGTCGATCTTGACATAGTAGTCGAAACCAGCGTCGATAGCGTCATGGTTCATCTTAACGATAGCTTCACCCTTCTTAGAGAAGCTGCGGGTAGCTGCATCTTTCATGTAGTTGATTGCATCTTCTTTTGGAAGAACGCCAGCCAGAGCGAAGAATGCGGACTGGAGGATTGTGTTGGTACGTTTGCCCAGACCGATTTCGATTGCTTTGTCGATAGCGTTGATGGTGTACAGCTGGATGTTGTTCTTAGCAATGTAACGTTTTGCTTCAGCTGGCATATGCTCGTTGAGCTCTTCTGGAGTCCACTGGCAGTTGATGAGGAATACGCCGCCTGGTTTAACGTCACGAACCATCTTGTAGCCTTTTGTTACATAGGATGGGTTGTGGCAAGCAACAAAGTCTGCTTTGTTGATGTAGTATGGGCTCTTGATCGGTTTGTCACCAAAACGCAGATGGGAAATGGTGATACCGCCGGTCTTCTTGGAGTCATACTGGAAGTATGCCTGTACATATTTATTGGTGTGGTCACCGATGATCTTGATGGAGTTCTTGTTTGCACCAACAGTACCGTCGCCGCCCAGACCCCAGAATTTGCATTCGATGGTGCCTTCTGCAGCGGTGTTTGGAGCTTCTTTTTCTTCCAGGGACAGATGAGTAACGTCATCGTTGATGCCCAGAGTAAATCTTGCTTTTGGAGCTTCTTTGGACAGCTCTTCATAAACTGCAAAGATGCTTGCTGGAGTTGTGTCTTTGGAGCCCAGACCGTAACGACCGCCGATGATGGTAGCCTGACGTCCTGCTTCGCTCATAGCAGACATAACATCCAGATGGAGAGGTTCAGCATAAGCACCTGGCTCTTTGGTACGGTCCAGAACAGCGATCTTGGTAGCAGTTTCTGGGATAGCAGCGAGCAGATGTTTTGCAGAGAATGGACGGAACAGTCTTACTTTAACAAGACCAACTTTTTCGCCCTTAGCGGTCAGGTAATCGATAACTTCTTCTGCAACGTCACAGATGGAGCCCATAGCAACGATAACACGGTCAGCATCTGGTGCACCATAGTAGTTGAACAGCTGATAGTTTGTACCCAGTTTAGCGTTAACTTTGCCCATGTATTCTTCAACAACAGCTGGAACTGCATTGTAGTACTCGTTGCAAGCTTCACGATGCTGGAAGAAGATATCGCCGTTTTCATGGGAACCACGCATGGTTGGGTGTTCTGGGTTCAGAGCACGTTTGCGGAATGCTTCAACAGCATCCATATCGCACATTTCTTTCAGGTCTTCGTAATCCCAAACCTCGATCTTCTGGATCTCGTGGGAGGTACGGAAACCATCAAAGAAGTTGATGAATGGAACACGGCTCTTGATGGTTGCCAGATGAGCAACAGCACCCAGATCCATAACTTCCTGTGGGTTGGTTTCAGCCAGCATAGCAAAACCGGTCTGACGGCAAGCATAAACGTCGGAATGATCGCCAAAGATGTTCAGTGCATGGGAAGCAACTGTTCTTGCAGATACGTGGAATACGCAAGGGAGCAGCTCACCAGCGATTTTGTACATATTTGGAATCATCAGCAGAAGACCCTGGGAAGCGGTGTATGTTGTGGTCATAGCACCAGCATTCAGGGAGCCGTGTACAGTACCAGCTGCACCAGCTTCGGACTGCATCTCCATTACCTTAACGGTAGAACCGAAGATGTTCTTTTTGCCCTGTGCAGACCACTGGTCTACATAGTCAGCCATTGGGCTGGAAGGGGTGATTGGGTAGATGCCGGCAACTTCTGTAAATGCATAAGATACATATGCAGCAGCGTTGTTGCCGTCCATGGTTTTCATAGATCTAGCCATGATGTATTATTCCTCCTTGATGGTTATATGATGGTATTGCAACATATCATACATACTTACATTCTAAATTTTAGCATTTTTTAATTCTATTGTAAAGGGACAAAGTGTGCCAACTTCATTTTTTAACACACTTCTTTTTAAACACTTTTACCACATACCCTGCTTTGTTCTGTCACGCTTTAGTCATTATGTACATTATCCTTCCTGTTTCTTGTACGTTTCCATCATTCTGTTCCTTCCTTTGTCTGTTTGTTTGCCAATGTAGGCCAAAAAAAGACGAAACGGCTTGATTTTGCAAAAAAATACGACTTTGGACCACATCACAAACTGCAAACACCCCAGATTGCCCGCCACCGCCTTTTTAGGCAAAAAAGAAAAATTGACAGGCAAATTTTCTTTGTGTATAGTATTAAAGTGTATGGTGGATGTTTTCGTCGGTATATTCATCATCGCATCCGAATATTCAAAATTATTTACAACAAAAAGGAGAAAAAAATGGACCCTGACAGTAACAGTCTTATCATTCACCTTGTGATCCTTCTGGTATTGATCCTGATCAACGCATTCTTTGCCATGAGTGAGATCGCAATCGTCACCTTTAACGACAACAAACTCAAACGTATGGCCGAAGATGGAAACAAACGTGCCGCTACATTGCTGAGCATGGTAACCGAACCATCCAAGTTCCTTTCCACCATTCAGATTGGTGTTACCCTTTCCGGTTTCCTTGCTTCTGCTTCTGCAGCCGAACAGTTTGCCGATCCTTTTGCCCAGATGCTGACACCGTTCATGCCTTATGCTGCTGCCGAAAGCATTGCGCTGATCGTCATCACACTGCTGTTAAGCTATGTCAGCCTGGTACTTGGTGAGCTGGTTCCAAAAAGAATCGCAATGCACCATCCGGAAAGAATTTCCCTGATGGTAGCTCCAATTATCAAACTGGTTTTTCTGATTTCCAAACCGTTTGTTGCAGTCCTTTCTGCCAGCACAAACCTGGTTCTCAAGCTTTTCCGCATTGATGCACAGGATAAACCGGAACAGGTTACGGAAGAAGAGATCCGCATGATGGTCGATGTCGGCAACGAAGAAGGTTCCATCGAAAAAGATGAGGCCGATATGATCGACAATATCTTTGAGTTTGACGATATTACTGCCGAAGACGTTATGACCCATCGTACCGACGTTGCTGCGGTTGAAAACACCGCTACTGTTATGGATGTCATCACGCTTGCAATCAAGGAAGGCTATTCCCGTATTCCTGTTTACGAAGAGGATATCGACAATATCATCGGCATCGTTTATGCCAAGGATATGCTTCAGTGTATCACCGAAACTGCCGAAGAAATGTCCAGCCAGCCGATTACCCCATTCATCCGCAAGGCAATCTTTGTGCCGGAATCCAATCGCTGTGCTGACCTGTTCAAAACCTTTAAAGAGAAAAAGATGCAGATGGCAATCGTCGTCGATGAATACGGCGGAACCTCCGGTATCGTTACCATGGAGGACCTTCTGGAATCGATCGTTGGAAACATGCAGGACGAATATGACCATGAGGAAGAAGAATATCAGAAAGTTTCTGACAACGTCTTCACTCTGGATGGCTCGATGTCTCTGGAAGATGTTGAAGAACTGCTCGGAACCAACATTGGCTCGGAAGAAGATTATGATACCCTCAGCGGCCTGATTACCGACACTCTTGACCGCATCCCAGCCAAGAACGAACATCCTTCCGTCCGCATCGGAAATGTTGAATTTACCGTATTGATGACCGAAGAACGCCGCATTGCAAAACTGCGCGCCGAGATTCTTCCAGAAACCGAACAAACAGAAAATCAGTCGGAAGAAGAATAAAGATCATCATTCCATAATCTTAACAGGTCACAGGAAAATTCCTGTGACCTGTGTTGTTTTAAGAGGTGTTTTCCATGTCTGTACAAGTTGTCCGTGAATATTTAAAACCATTTCATCTGGATGAGCGCATCCGCGAATTCTCTGTTTCCAGCGCAACCGTTGAGCTTGCTGCTGTGGCTGTCGGGGTGGAAGAAGCGCGCATTGCCAAAACCCTTTCCTTTTTTTCCGCAGATGGAGAAGGATGTCTTCTGATTGTGACTGCAGGCGATACCAAAATCGACAACAAGCTGTTTAAATCCACCTTTGGATTCAAAGCCAAAATGCTGCCGCATGATCTTGCCCTGCAGATGACCGGGCACGCAGTCGGCGGGGTCTGCCCGTTTGCTCTTCCGCAGGGTGTCTCGGTCTTTCTTGACCGCTCTCTGTGCCGCTTCCAGACGATCTTTCCTTCTGCCGGAAGCAGCAGCTCTGCGGTGGAAATGACCCCGGAAGAACTGTTTGTTTCCTCTCATGCACAAAAATGGGTCGAGGTGTGCAAACAGATTGTACCACAGGATGCTTGATTTTATACCTTTTTCGTATTATAATAAAATCGGAATCCATCTTATTGGGATAATCCCTGAAATAAGGGAAAAAGAAAGGAGGATAAAAAGTATGGCATTTACCGTAACAAAAGATACCGTAATCGGCGATGTTCTGGATTATGACAGCTCCCTGGCTGAAATTTTCTTTGGTGTCGGCATGCATTGTGTAGGCTGACCGGGTGCACGCGGCGAAACAATCGAAGAAGCCGCTATGGTTCACGGAGTGGACTGGGCACCAATCGTTGCTGCTTTAAGAGCACGCATTCAGTAAAGGTTTGTTTGAAGATGAAAAAAAGAGCTCAGCTTTCGCTGAGCTCTTTTTTTCATTATTCCACTGTTTTTTTGCTGGTGTTTTCCTTTAGCTGCACCGTTTTTTGCAGCGGTCCTCCTTCATCCAGCAACTTTGCCATAACCACAAATCGGACGTCATTTCGCTTGTCATACTTATACGAGCAGGTAGATAATGTCAGAATCTTGTCCTCACCGGTCACATCCACATCATAAACATACTCCGAGCGCTGTTTTGCTTCGGTGATAATGTTCATCAGTTGTGCATCGGTAATTTCTCCCTCTTCGGGATTTTTATAGTCCTTGTTGATCTTGATATAGTCAAAATCGGTGGTGGTATAAAATACCGAAAAGATCTGCCAGACCATGTCATTTTCCGCTTTTTCTTCTTCATTCTCAACGGTATCCGAATCACCATTAATGGAAAAGTAAACATACGGATGATTTTCTGCAAAATCAATGTCAGTAAAATAGAACAGCTGGCTGAAACGCTCCCCATCCTTGTTATCATCAAAGTGAACGTTGTGGCCGTAGATTACCGTATTTTTGGAAAGATCTTCGCGGCTGTCAAAATTGCACTCATAATCCGCAAAGAACGAGCCGGTCCAACTATACTGCTTCCACTCATTCTTTCGCTCATAATAATGGTTATCCTCTGCCTGTACTACTGCACCATCGATTTTCAGATCGTCAATCTTGAGCCATCCGACAATATCGTCGTTCTTTGCCCTGGCCTCATCAATCTGCTCTTCCAGGGAAGGAGCCTCTACTTCTGAAACCGGCTGGGATGGTTCTGTTTCCTGTTCTGTCACCGTTTCCTGTTCCGGCTGCTCGGTCTGCTGCGGCTGTTCTGGTTCTTCCTTTTCTGGCCCGCAGCCAGCCACTGACAGCATCATAATCGCTGCCAGCAACAGAACAATCCCTCTTTTCCATCTTCCTGCCATACTCGGCTCCTTTCCAAATGTGGTGGGCAAATAAGAATCCTTACATCTTCTGTTCAGTCAGGTTGCAGACGATACCCTTGCTTGCATCCATAAAGACAGATGTGCCGTTACGGATTACCTGAGTACATCCTTCTGCACCAACAATAACCGGGATATTCAGTGCCAGACCAACGATTGCTGCATGAGAGCCTACCCCTTTCTGGGAGGTAATAATACCCGATGCTTTCTTCATGATATCCAGCAGCTCATTGGTGGTGTTATCGATTACCAGAATTTCGCCTGGATTAAAGGTATCCAGTGCTTCACGTTCACTCTTTGCAACGCAGACGCCTGCCTGTGCACTGCCTTCTCCGATACCGGTTCCGTGCAGAATAACGTCACCGACTGTGCGGATCTTAAGCAGGTTGGTGGTTCCTGGAATACCCAGAGGAACACCTGCTGTAATTGCTACCAGATCGCCGTCCTTGATAATTCCGCGCTCTTTTGCACGAGCGATTGCGTGGTTGAACAGATCGTCCTCAGTTTTCTGCTCCTCACACAGAACTGGAATAACGCCCCAGGACATGCAGAGATGACGATAGGTTGCAAGCTGTGTAGTACAGCCAACAATCGGCATCTGTGGGCGGTATTTGCTGATCATTCTTGCAGTCTGACCGGACTGGGTAACGGTGATGATTGCGCTTGCTTCCAGGTCGTATGCAGCTGCACAGGTCGCATGAGAGATTGCGTTTGTAACATCGCGGTTGCTGTCCGAATCATTCTCACGGAAGCGGCGGCGATAGTTGATATCGTTTTCAGTTCTTTCTGCAATCTTGGACATGGTGCGGATTGCCTCTACCGGATATTTTCCGGCAGCAGTTTCACCAGAAAGCATGATAACGCTGGTACCATCATAGATTGCGTTTGCAACGTCGTTGGTTTCTGCTCTGGTTGGACGTGGATGGTTCATCATACTGTCCAGCATCTGAGTTGCAGTGATAACATACTTACCGCTGTTGTAAACACGGCGGATAATCATTTTCTGAATAACCGGAACTTCTTCCAGCGGAATCTCAACACCCATATCGCCGCGGGCAATCATGATACCGTCGGATACACGCAGGATTTCATCGATGTTGTTGACACCCTGTGCGTTTTCAATTTTAGCAATAATCTTGATGCTGTCACAGTTGTGTTTCTGAAGCAGTTCACGAATCTGCATAATATCCTGTGCACAGCGGGTAAAGGAAGCTGCGATAAAGTCAAAACCTGCTTTGATACCAAACTCAATATCATCACGGTCTTTGTCGCTTAAATATGGCATGGAAAGGTCAACGTTCGGTACGTTGATTCCCTTGCGGTCAGAGATTTTACCACCGTTCATAACGGTACAGGTAATGTCTGTATCGGTTACCTTGTTGACGCGCAGTTCGATCAGACCGTCGTCGATCAGAATGACGTCGTTTTCCTTAACGTCTTTTGGCAGATCCTTAAAGCTAATCGAAGCTCTGGTCTTATCACCTAAGATATCTTCTGTTGTCAGAGTGAAGATATCTCCATCTTCCAGGAATGCTTTACCATCTTTGAGCTGACCCAGACGAATTTCCGGACCTTTGGTGTCCAGCAGCGTTGCCAGAGGAATATCCATTTCCTGTCTGAGTTTCTTAATAATATCCAGTTTTTTCTGGTGTTCTTCATGGGAACCGTGGGAGAAGTTAAAACGAGCAACGTTCATTCCCGCTTTGATCATCTCCCTTAAAACTTCTTCTGTCTCGCTGGCCGGTCCCAGGGTGCAGATAATTTTAGTCTTTCTCATTCGACACACTCCTTTAACCAAATCTAGTCGTCATGTTTCATTACACAATATAGCCAAACTCTACCATTGACTACTTTAAACTATATCCTACATGGTGATGAAAATCAATGATTATTGCTAATTAATTATCAAATTTCACAGATTCCCCTATATTTACAGGATTTCACCTTCTGTTTTTCGTAGATTATAGCCATCCTCTTCTTTGCTTTTTTCCTGCAAAAAAAGGCACCTGAAACTGCCCTCTTGATGCGGGAATCTCAGGTGTCCTTCTTTTCGTATCGTTAACGTCTGTGCAAATTACATTTAGTTTAATCCAAATGCTTTCTGGATGCTTCCCTGTTCCTGTTGCTGCTGGCTCTGCTGAGTGGAAGAGCTTGTTGTGGTATCATCCTTTGGTGCACCAGCTTCGCCCAGCTCAAGTTTCATGGTCAGTTCCTGACCCTTAGCATAGCCGCCCTGTGCACTCTGACGATATACAGTCAGGGTAATTACATCGCCCGGTTTGTGTTCTTCCAGAATGCCGGTCAGAACCTCGGTAGAAGTCAATGCCTCACCGTCAATTTCGGTGATGATATCGCCAGGAACCAGACCTGCTTTGGATGCAGGAGAGTTTTCCTCAACCGAAACAACACCGACACCTGGCTGGTAACCGTACATCTGTGCGGAAATCTGGTCGATCATCTGCATGGTGATACCCATTACAACACGGCCTCTTACATAGCCATACTGGATCAGGTCGTTGATGATTGGCTGTGCCTCATTGATAGAGATTGCAAAACCAATACCTTCATATTCTGTTGCTGCAATCTTCTGCGAGTTAATGCCGATAACCTGACCATAGGTGTTGACCAGAGCACCGCCCGAGTTACCTGGGTTGATCGCTGCATCGGTCTGGATGCAGTCAATAGTACCACCGTTAGATGTGGTGATTGGACGATTTACTGCGGATACATAACCAACTGTAACGCTTCCTGCAAGTTCCAGGCCGCCTGGGTTTCCGACTGCGATAACCTGTTCGCCAATCTGCATCTGATCCGAGTTACCAAATTCTGCTGGAGTTAAGCCGGTTGCTTCAATCTTCAAAACAGCAAGGTCGGTTTTTTCATCTTCACCAACAACGCTTGCATTGTATTCACTGCCGTCATTGAGCACAACCTTTACGCTGGTTGCACCATCAATAACGTGCTGGTTGGTTACGATATAGCCGTCTTCACTCAGAATAATACCGGAACCCTGGCTCTGTTCTCCACCGAAGATGCTCTGCGAGCTCTGGATGTATGCAACGATTCCAACTGCGGAAGGCATTACTTTTTCTGCACGCTGTGTAATGGTAAGCTCTCCGCCGGACAGATTAACTGCCTCATCTGTCTGGGTGCTTTCCGGTTTGTCATTCAAGGTAAGCTGAGCACTTGGAGCTGCTTCTGCTTCAGCAGATTCGCTTTCCATTTCCTGCTGTGCTCTCTGTCCGGATACCAGTGCATAGGTGCCATATCCAGCCATACCGACTACACCGGCACAAAGGATTGCGCACATGATAATGGCAAATACCTTAAGTCCTTTATTTTTATTCTTTTTGTTTTTATTGGTTGGCTGCTTTGGTGCCTGCTGGTTGTAATCCTCATAGTTCCATTTATAGCTTTCGCTGGATTTTGGATCTGCCTGCTGGTTCTCATAGGAACCCTGTTCACCTGCCTGCTGACCATAGCTGTAACGGCTGTTGTATGCAGACTTCTGCTCTGCCGATGGATTTGGACCGGAACGGTACCAACCCGATTCATCTGGCTGAGCATTGTGGTGGAAAAATGCGCTTCCTTCCTTATTTTCTGCGGATGGTCCTGCATTTTGTCCAGCAGAGTTCTGTGTGCTCTGCTCTGCATTCTGCTGTGCTCCGGAAACATTCTTATCAGAAAATACCCAGCCGCTGGTTGTATTCTGGGTGGATTGCTCTTCCGGTTTTGCATTTATATTTTCAGTATTGTTATTTGGTTCCGGATTCGTTCCTGCGTTTTCCGGCTGGAACTCATTGCCGTTTACTTTCTTCTCATCCATATTGAAAACCTCCCTGTATCCCAACGCCTGTTTTAACACCTCATTGCGGATCACTGTTGTTTTTTGATTACTCCCATATTATAATGGCAAATTATTACGATAAATAAAACAACTCTTAAACTGTTTCATACTTTTTTCTACCCAAATAATGAACTTTTTTTCACTATTTTTCGAATGTAGAAAAAGATCGTTTTTTATACTTCTCGTGCAGAGATTGGTTTTGCCTGTTTGGAGAGTGCTTTTGGTGCAGTTGCTACCGAGAAACTGAATTCGCAGTATTCTCCCTCTACACTGCGTACAATCACTTCGCCCTGATGCAGGTTTACAATCGAGCGAACAATATGCAGTCCCAGACCCACACCGGTCTTATCAATGCTTCTGGAGCGATCAGTCTTATAGAATCGATCAAATACCTTGGAGATTTCGTCCTTCGGAATTCCCTCTCCAGAGTTCTTGATGTTGATATAGGTTCTCTTTGGATCAACGGTATAGCTGACCTCAATATAGCCGCCTTCGTTTACAAACTTGACTGCGTTCTCCAAGAGGTTATAAACAACCTGATGAATCAGGTCTTCGTCCGCTTCCACCATTATCTTACCCGCATCCAGACCTTTTATTTCAAGATGTTTTGCATCGATGGTCTGTTCAAAGGTAAAAATACTGGACAGCACGACTTCGTTTACGTCGAATACGGTCGGTTTGAGCTTCATCTCGCCTGCTTCGATCTTTGCAATGTTGAGCATCGAGCGCACCAGTCTGGAAAGACGTTTGACCTCATCAGAAACAATGCTCAGATAATGTCGCTCCTTCTCCGGCGGAATGGTTCCGTCCAGAATACCGTCGATGAATCCGGCGATACTGGTCATCGGGGTCTTCAGCTCATGCGATACATTAGCAATAAAGGATCTGCGGACCGTTTCCTGCTGGGCAAGGCTGGTCGCCATGTTGTTAAACGCCATTGATAGCTTTCCGATTTCGTCCCGCTCATTCACTGGTACCCGCACCGTAAAGTCGCCTTTCGCAAAGGACTCGGTTGCTTTGACCATTTCCTGAAGCGGACGCACCAGATTTCCTGTCACGATGTAGACCAGGGCAAAGGTCACTACCATCATGACCAGGGCACTAAGTAAAAACATCTTAAAAATTTCACTCATAAAATCGGTCAGACCCTGCGCGGAACTAGATGCAAACACAACGCCCGCTACCCTGCCATCGGTCAGATACATCGGCACACCGACTGTGTAATAGGAGCTCTTATAAATTTCTCCCATCTTTCCCACTTCGGTATAGATGCCGTTTTCTTCCACCTGCTGGATAATCTCTTTATCAATTCCATACACCTTGTGGCTGCAGTTGGAACGATGTGTACAAAGCAGAACATCTCCCGAAAGATTTGCCAGATAGATATCTGCGTTCATCGCTTTTGCCATCGGCACCCAGGAGCTGGTAAGTGACGAGTTATAATCGACAATCTGATAGGTTCCGTTAACCGAAACAATATGATTTTGGGTAAGCTCTGCGGCATACTCCGCATTTTTCTCGAGCGCCCCCAGCTTGTCCTCTCTGAAATACTGTGCTGCAAACACCATGAAGATAATTCCCAGCACCACAATGCTCATCAATACGATGGAACAACATACCGAAAAATATTTTCGAAACAGACTGCGCTGCATATTTCCCATCCTTTCTTATCTTGTATTGAAAGTTTGTTTCCCAAAAAAGAAATGCCGCTGTAAATGTGATACAGCGGCATGGAACAAAACTATTCCTTCACTTCAAATTTATATCCGACACCCCAAACTGTTTTCAGGCTCCATTTGTCGGATACTCCTTCCAGTTTCTCACGCAGACGCTTTACATGGACATCCACAGTTCTGGAATCTCCGTAATATTCAAAGCCCCATACCTCGTTGAGCAGCTGATCTCTGGTGTATACCCTGTTTGGATTGCTTGCCAGATGATACAAAAGTTCCAGCTCCTTTGGCGGTGTATCGATTACTTTGCCGTCAACCTTCAGTTCATATTTTGTCATATTGACAACCAGCTTGTCATAGGACACTTCTTTGGTGTCACTGCTGGAAGAAGATTTACCGGTTCTTCTCATAACAGCTTTGATTCGCGCTACAATTTCTTTTGCTTCAAACGGTTTTACTACATAATCGTCCGCACCCAGTTCCAGACCCAGAACCTTGTCAAAGGTCTCGCCTTTTGCGGTGATCATAATAATCGGACAGTTTGATTTCTTGCGGATATCACGGCAAATCTGCCATCCATCCAGTTTTGGCATCATGATGTCCAGCAGCACGATATCCGGATTTTCTGCCGAAAAGCGTTCGATTGCCTGTTCGCCATCCGCAGCCAAAACTACTGTATATCCTTCTTTTTCCAAATACAATCTGAGTAATTCAGCAATATTCTGGTCATCATCTGCAACCAGGATTTTTCCCATAGACATAACCTTGCTCCATTTCCCCGCCGCTGTCTGGAGAGTGTTTCCATCTAAAAAGTACCCGAGCGACGGCCACCGGGCGCTTTCCTCCTCATTTTTTAATTCTGCCGCATGTTCTCTCCTTTTATTATAGCATAGCGGCCGGGGAGTTGCACTCTTTTTTTGTCGATTTCCCCGCTTTACTATTTATTATACTAAACCATACAAAAAAAGGATGAAAAATTTTTAAACAGATTTCGTAAAACAGATGAAATATCCTCCTTATTTTTCCACAAAGTGCTGTTTGAATTGTCAAAAACCCTTTGATTCTAGCCTTTATCCCCTTGCCTAAAGCAACACATAACGGTATAATAAGACTTAACGTCAAAAAGAAAATCTGTTTTCTCATAAAAAAGTTTTCTTATTTTAGAAGTTTTCTTAACAGAGTTTCTTAACAGAAAGGAAAGAACCAACATGAAATTAGGTATTGTGGGTCTGCCAAACGTTGGCAAGAGCACCCTTTTTAATGCGATCACCAACGCAGGTGCACAGTCTGCAAACTACCCATTCTGCACCATCGAGCCAAATATCGGCACTGTTGCAGTTCCAGACGCACGTCTGGATGCACTGGCTAAAATGTATGACCCAGATAAAATCACCCCTGCTGTTATCGAATTTGTTGACATTGCAGGTCTGGTAAAGGGCGCATCCAAAGGCGAAGGTCTTGGCAACAAGTTTTTGTCCAACATCCGTGAAGTAGATGCCATTGTCCATGTAGTCCGCTGCTTTGAAGACGGCGAGATTGTCCATGTTGAGGGCAGTATCGGTCCAAAGAGAGACATCGAGGTCATCAATCTGGAGCTGATCTTCTCTGACCTGGATATTCTGGAACGCCGCATCGACAAAGCTGTCAAAGCTGCAAAAGGTGACAAAAAATATCTGGCAGAAGTTGACCTGTTAAACCGCGTAAAAGCACATCTGGAAGAGGGCAAATCTGCACGCAGCATGGAATTTACCGACGAAGAAAAAGCAATTATGGCTGACATTCCGCTGCTCTCCAACAAGCCGATCATCTATGTTGCAAACATGAGTGAAAACGACTTTAACGGCAAACTTGATTCCAACCCATTCTATCACGAGGTTCTGGAAATCGCTAAGGAAGAAAACTCCGAGGTTGTTCCGATCTGTGCAAGACTGGAAGAGGAAATTTCCGATATGTCCAAAGAGGACAAACTGATGTTCCTGGAAGAAATCGGCCTGGAAGAATCCGGTCTGGACAGACTCATCAAAGCAGGCTATCATCTGCTGGGTCTCATCTCCTACCTCACCGCAGGCAAACCGGAAGTTCGTGCATGGACCATCACCCGCGGCACCAAAGCTCCTCAGGCTGCCGGCAAAATCCACAGCGACTTTGAGCGTGGCTTTATCCGTGCTGAAGTTATCTCCTTCGAGGATCTGATCGCAAACGGCTCGATTGCAGCTGCAAAAGAAAAAGGTCTGGTTCGTTCCGAAGGCAAAGAATACGTAATGCAGGATGGAGACGTTGTTCTCTTCCGTTTCAACGTTTAATCTTTTTCTTTCAAGAGAAAAGAATCACTCTTCGCGGAGCGAAAATAAAAGTTTATCTTTCAAACTGGCATCTCTGCGCCGTAGGTGAACGGCCTCCGGGCTCAGCCCGGTTCCGTTTCAACATATAAGATTGATGATTTAAAAAAGAGTTCCGCTTTTCTTTGCGGGACTCTTTTTTGTGCTCTGTTTTAGGAATATCACACAGTTTTTCTTGTCTTCTCTTCCCTGCCATGGTAAAATAAAACAGGAATCCTATTCGCTCTGAGGGCTAACTTTATTTTGGGAGGAAACAAGTATGAAACGAGTACTCGTTGCTGGTTTACAGCATGAATCCAATTCTTTTAACCCGATTGTTGCCGGAAAAAACGATTTTCAGGTGATCCGCGGCGCAGAGGTCTTTAACCGCTTCCGCGACAACGACCCGGTCACCGGCGTTATCAAACCGCTGATGGAGCAGGGCTATGAAGTTGTTCCTACCATCTTTACCAGTGCCGTTCCAAATGGTGAGGTTGACTATGATTTCTACATGGGTGTCAAAGCAGAAATCATCCGCATCGCAAAAGAAGAACAGGCAAAAAAACCGATTGATGCCATCACTCTGGCTCTGCACGGCTCGATGCGCGTCAAAGGCTTAGGCGAGGCAGAAGGTTATCTGCTGGAAGAATTAAGAGCAATCTTCCCGGACATTCCATTGTTCTGCTCTCTGGACATGCACACCACCATGACCGAAAGAATGCACAATAACTGTGATGGTTTTGTCGGCTACAAATGCGCTCCACACACCGACCGCTACGAAACCGGCGTTCATGCTTCCCGCATGACCATTGCTGCTCTGGAAGCAGGCTTCAAGCCATATTCTGCCTGGGTCAAAGTTCCGATCCTGATTGCAGGCGAACAGTCCTCCACTACCGTAGAGCCAATGAAGAGCATGATTGACGAGCTGCGCCGCACTGAAACTCAGCCTGGTATCATGGCTGCTTCCTACCTGATGGGCTTCCCATGGGCAGACAACGAAGACAGCTCCTGTGCTGTTTATGTTGTTGCAGACAGCCAGGAATTGGCTGACAAAGAAGCAATCCGTCTGGCTGACGAGATGTGGAACCGCAGACATGAATTCTGCTTCCAGACTGAAACCTATCCGGAAAAAGAAGCAATCGACGTTGCATTCAAAGCAATTCAGGAAGGTCATGAAACTCCAGTATACCTCTCCGACTCCGGAGACAACCCGACCGCTGGTTCTTCCTCTGACTGCACTGGTTTCCTGCGTCTGCTGATGGAAGACAGCCGCACCGACCTGCTCAAGACCCCTGTTCTGTACGGCGGCATCTATGATCCGGAAGCTACCAGAGCCTGCAAAGGTAAAGTTGGTCAGGAAATCACCATCACCTTTGGTGCAAAATTTGACACCACAACCACTCAGCCAATCACCGCTACCGGAACCGTTATGGCTTACATCGAAAACTGGGATAAATCCTCGGTAAAATGCGATCTTGCTCTGTTCCGTTCCTGTGGTGTTGATATCGTTCTGGCAGAAGCACACGTTGGTTACACCACACCGGTCATCTTCTCCGATCTTGGCCGTGAAGCAACCGAAGCAGATATCGTTGTCTGCAAGCTGGGCTACCTCACCGAGTTCCACTCTGCAATTGCAAAGAGAAGCATTATGGCACTCTCCAAAGGCAGCACTAACGAAGACCTCAAGACCTTAAACTACACCAAGGTTCCAAGACCAATCTTCCCGCTGGATGATAACTTCCCATACAGTGCAAAAGAAAATCTTGTTGCTAAAAAATAACATCAGATAAAAAAGAGAGGGCGAATGTTCGCCCTCTCTTTTCTTATGCATATAAAACCTCAAATTCCTCGCAGACTACCTTCATCTGCTCGTCAAAGTTTAAGCCCTTTCTTTCAAGGGCGTTTTTGAAAAACTCTTCATGCACCTTTCTCCAGTAGGAAAGGCTTTTGTCTCCTTCCCCTTCTTTGAATGCGTGGCTCTCGCTTATCTTGCAAAATGGCGTCACATAAACTTTTGTGGTGCGGATAATGCATACCGCTTCTTCCCTGCTGTTTAAGATCACACTGTATTCGCCTTCCTTTGGGAGTGGATCACTTCCCAGCTCATATAGAGGATAAGCAGAAGCAGTTGCCGTTTTTTCTCCCCTTCTGACAAGCTCTGCCAGTTCATCTGCCTGTGCACCAAAAGCCCACGCTTCATAAGTTTGCTCTGTCAGATTATTTTTCTTTGCAAAAGCTTCCCACATATTTTCTGCATTCATTTTCTCAGCCTTCTTTCTCATGTTGGCATTTTAAAAAACCGGAGCACAGAAGTTTCTGTGCTCCGGTTTGATTTTGACTACTTAAACAGATGGCAGGATACAATGTGTCCTGGCTCGATTTCTTTTGGAGTTGGTCTTGTCTCCAGACATTCCGGTTTGCACATCTTACATCTTGCTGCAAAAGGACAGCCTTTTGGCAGATTGATAGTGCTTGGGATATCGCCTTCCAGAATGATTCTTTCCTTCTGGTGGCCTGGGTCCGGAATTGGAACTGCAGACAGCAGCGCCTGAGTATATGGATGGGATGGATTCTTGTAGAGCATTTCCTTTGGAGCTGTCTCTACAACAAAGCCCAGATACATAACTGCAATGCGGTCAGAGATCATCTCAACAACCGACAGGTCGTGGGAAATGAACATATAGGTCAGGTTAAATTTCTGCTGAAGCTCATGCAGAAGGTTGAGTACCTGTGCCTGAATCGAAACGTCCAGTGCAGAGATCGGCTCGTCAGCGATAATCAGTTTTGGACGAACAGTCAGTGCTCTTGCGATACCGATACGCTGTTTCTGACCACCGGAGAACTCATGCGGATAACGTTTTGCATGTTTTGCGCTCAAGCCTACTGTTTCCAGCAGCTCGTGTACGATCTTCATGCGCTCTTCTTTGGAAAGATTGGTGTGGATGAGCAGCGGCTCTTCTACCAGATCCTCAACACGCATACGAGGGTTAAGGCTTCCTGCCGGGTCCTGGAAGATCATCTGGATATCTTTTCTCAGCGGACGCATTTCATTTTCCGAAAGCTTGCTGATGTCCTTGCCCTCAAACCAGATCTCACCACTGTCCGGAATCAGCAGATGGTCGATCAGACGGCCGGTTGTACTTTTACCGCAGCCGGATTCGCCTACTACCGAGAAGGTCTCGCCTTCCTGAATATCAAAGCTGACATCATTTACTGCATGGACAAATTTATCTGGTTTTCCAAACAGGTTTTTGCCAACTGGGAAAATCTTGGATACATTTTTTACCGAAACAATTGTTCCCATCCTTATTTCTCCTCCTTTCCTTCCTGAGGAACGCCTGCATGAGGATCTCTCAGCCAGCATCTGCATTTCTGATGCTCGCTTACCTCGAACAGATCTGGCTCCTCATTGTGGCAGCGCTCTGTTGCATATTTGCAGCGAGGTGCAAAACGGCAGCCTTTTGGCAGCATGGACAAATCCGGAACGCTTCCTGGGATGCTTGGCAGAACTTTTACGCCAGAACCAAGTTTTGGAACCGAAGCAATCAAGCCTTCGGTATATGGATGAGTTGGATTGTTAAACAGAACCTCTACCGGAGCTTCCTCTACAATCTCACCAGCATACATAACGATAACGCGGGTGCACATCTCTGCAACAACACCAAGGTCATGGGTAATCAGCAGGATGCTCATGCCCTCTTCCTGCTGGATCTTCTTCATCAGTTCCAGAATCTGTGCCTGAATAGTAACGTCCAGAGCGGTGGTTGGCTCGTCAGCAATCAGCAGCTGTGGGTTACAGCTCATTGCCATCGCAATCATAACACGCTGGCTCATACCACCGGAAAGCTGATGCGGATAGTTTTTCAGTACTCGTTCTGGGTCAGGGATACCAACCTGCTGAAGGATTTTTGCTGCTCTTTCACGCGCTTCCTGTTTGGAAAGATTGGTGTGCAGGCGGATGCCCTCGATCATCTGTTTGTCAATTCGCATTGCTGGATTCAAGCTGCTCATTGGCTCCTGGAAGATCATGCTCATCTTGCCGCCGCGGATTTCGCGCATTTCTTTTTCGCTCAGTTTCTGCAGATCCTTGCCGTCAAAGATTACTTCGCCCTTGGTTACCTTACCGGAAGTAAAGTTTAAAAGGCGCATAATCGAAAGGGAGGTAACGCTCTTTCCGCATCCGGATTCGCCTACCAGACCCAAAATTTCGCCTTTGCCAATATCAAAGCTGATCTCATTGATCGCTGTTACACTTGTTTTTTTGTTCTGGAAAAATTCTGTACGCAGCTTGTTAACTGTAAGTAGCTTTTCCTGTACCATAGTGTACTCCTTTCCTTGTTTCGCTCGTTACTTAATCTTTGGGTCAAGAGTATCTCTCAAGCCATCGCCAAACAGGTTGAATGCAAGTACTGTTACAAAGATAGCCAGACCTGGGAAGTACACCATGTGCGAAGCAATACCGATATAGCTTCTTCCCTGAGAAAGCATTGCGCCCCATTCTGGTTCGGTAACATTTGCGCCGAAACCAAGGAAGCTCAGAGAAGCTGCTGCCATAATAGCGGAACCAATTCTCATTGTGAAGTTTACGATCAAAGACTGGATGGTTCCAGGGAAGATATGTACAAACAAGAGTCTGCTGTCCTTACAGCCAAGGCTCTTTGCAACCTCAACATACAGCGAGCTCTTTACCGCCAGTGTCGCGCTTCGCATGATTCGGGCAAAGCTTGGAACAGTAAAGACCATTACCGCGATCAGTACGTTGATGATACCAGGGCCAAGGATCGCTACGATTGCGATTGCAAGCAGGATGTCCGGGAAGCTGAACAGAACGTCGGAACCACGCATAACCAGCATTTCAATAACGCCGCCGTAGTAACCTGCCATCAGACCCAGAACGGTACCCAGTGCAGCACCGATTACTACTGCCGACAGGGAAACACCCAGTGTCAGTCTGGCACCTACCAGCATACGGCTGAAGATGTCTCGACCATAGTGGTCGGTTCCAAAAATATGCTCTGGGGTTGGTCCGGTCAGAACATTCATATAGTCATATTCGTTGTAATCATACGGTGCAATGGATGGTCCAATAATTGCGATAACAACCAGCAAAAGAATGATGATTAATCCCAAAACTGCTGTTTTTCTTTTCAAAAATTTTTTAACAAACGCTTTTACTCTGCTGTCGCTGTCAGCCTTGATGGTTTCATCAATATAGTTTGCAGCAAAAGATGCGTTCTGCTGTTCTTTTTTCTCAATTTCAGCCATAAACGATTACTCCTCCTTCTTGATTGTTAATCGAGCCTGATCTTCGGATTGATTACACCGTATAACAGGTCAACAACCAGGTTGATCAGTACATACTGAAGAGCAAACAGCATCAACAGACCCTGTACAACTGCATAGTCACGGAACGAAATCGAGTCTGTCAGCAGACGGCCCATACCAGCGATGGAGAATACGGTCTCGGTCAGAACGGAACCGGACAGCAAACCACCAATCTGCAGACCCAAAATGGTTACAACCTGAATCAGAGAGTTGCGGAAGGCATGTGCAAACATAACCATCGACTCTTTCTGACCTTTTGCTCTTGCGGTACGAACATAGTCTTCACGCAGAGTTTCCAGCATGGAGGAACGGGAATATCTTGCAAGTACTGCCATGATACCACATCCCATGGTAAACGAAGGAAGGATAAATCCTTTCCAGCTGTCCAGACCACCGGAAGGCAGCCAGCCCAGCTGTACCGAGAAGATCTGAATACCCATCAGACCGAGCCAGAAACCTGGAGCCGACAGACCGGTAATCGCAATCAGCATGCTGACGTGGTCCAGCATCTTGCCGTGTTTAATTGCCGAGATAACACCGATAAAAATACCCAGTACCGGTGCCCACAAAACACCTGCAAATACCAGTTTCAGTGTCTGCGGCATTCTGTCTGCGATCAGCTCGGTAACCGGTGTATCCGATTTCATGCTGCGGCCCATATCACCTTTGAACAGTTTTACCATATAATCGACATACTGTACGATAATTGGCTTGTTCAGGCCATATTCTTCACGAATTGCTTCTACTTCCCACTCTTCTGCATCCAGACCAGCAATACTTCTTGCCGGGTCACCTGGAATTAAATGGATAAACATAAATACAAAAATCGAAATAATCAGCATCAACGGAATTGTTTCCAGTATACGTCTGATAAAATAACGACTCATAAGAAAATTTGCCCCCTTCTGCAAAGAAAGGAGTAGCAAAGCACTACTCCTTTCTCCTAATTATCAAATATGGGTATCTGCTGTAAAACTTACTGTTCCAGTTCAGCTGTTGTCAGAACAACGTCGCCGCCTGGTTTGTAGGTCAGACCTTTTACATAGCTTCTCTGTGCCATGATGGAGTTATCATTTGCAAGGAAGATCCATGGGCATTCTTCCCAAGCAATTGCCTGTGCCTGTGCGTACAGATCTGCAATGGTTGCTTCATCGGTTGCCAGCAGAGCATCATCCAACAGTTTGTTGAATTCTGCATTGTTCCAGAATGCGGTGTTGTAACCGGATGGTGGATATTTGTCACCGTGCAGGATGTTTCTCATAGAACCATCTGCTTCGTAGGAACCGGAGCTCCAGTTTACATACCACATCTGAACTTCTGTTTCATCTTCTGGCAGAGCGGTCATATCAGCGATTGTTGTGGATTCCATTGGCATAACGTTAACATCAATGTTGATCTGTGCCATCTGCTGTTTTACAAATTCTGCACCCTGCATTTCGATGGTGGTGTTATCTACCCAGATATTAACTGGGAAACCATCTGCATAGCCAGCTTCTTCCATCAGAGCTTTTGCCTTTTCCAGGTCAAGATCGTATGGAGTCTGTTCTGCATAGTACATGATCGAATCGGAGAAGATGGAGGTTGGTTTTACTGCGTAACCCTTGAATACTACCTGGCAGAATGCTTCGCTGTCGAATGCATAGTTCATAGCCTGGCGAACTCTTACATCGTCAAATGGTTTTCTGCCATCTTCCAGTGTGTAGTTCTTGTTCAGGGTAACGTAACGGTATGTAATACCTTTTTCATTCATAACCTGAATGTTAGGATCGCCTTCGATTTTTTCTACCTGGATTGGCGGAACAGGGTTGATAACGTCTGCTTCACCAGTCTGCAGCATAGCGATACGAGCGCCATCTTCTGGAACTACTTTAAAGGTCAGGGTATCAACCTTTGGACCTTCTCTCCAGTAGTTTTCGTTGCGAACCATCTTGGTGTAACCGCCGTCTACACGCTCAGAGAGGATGTATGGACCGGTACCTGCGGACTGTTTTGCCAGACCGTCTTTACCAAGCTCTTTGATTGCTTTTGGGCTGATGATTCGAACCTGAGTCAGTTTGTTGAGGAAGGTGTTGTTTGGCTCGTCCAGGGTAATGGTCAGCTGATATTCGCTGTCTGCTACTGCGCTTACCCAGGATTTTGTCTGAGAATAAACTCTCAGGGATTCGTCTGCCTTACCGCGTTCCCAGTTTGCAATAACTGCTTCAGCGTTGAATGGTTCACCATCATGGAAGGTGATTCCTTCATTCAGAATGAAGGTGTAGCTCTTACCATCTTCAGACATTGTCCACTCTTTTGCCAGCATTGGAACGATGTTGGAGTCTGCATCAAAAGTAACCAGAGACTCATACATTGCGTTGGTTACGGTATTGGAAACACCGTTGCCGGATACATGTGGGTCCAGATGAGTTGCGTCTGCCTGCATTGCAACAACCAGATCATTGTCTGGGGATTTTGCGGTGGAGGTTTCTGCGGATGCTTCTTCTTTTGTTTCTTCCTGAGTTGTCTCTGTTGGAGTTTCGGTATTTGTGGTACTCTCATTACCACTTCCGCCCGAGCTGCATGCAGCAAAAGTAAATGCCATCACTACAGCCAACAGAAAAGATAATTTCTTCTTCATAGTAGATCTCCCTTTCTTGTTGTAATTTTCAACAAAACAATTCTTTGGGGAATTAAACTCACCTAAAGTATAAGGTTTTTTAAACATTTTTGCAAGTACTTTATGAACTTTTTTTATTTTTTTTATGTTGTTTTTTTGTACAATGTTTATTGTGGAATTTGTTCATCTACATAAATTACATAAAAATATTCCCTTGTTTAGTAATTTTAACATATATTTTGTTGTAAATCCTTTAAAACAATCGGATTATATCTGTTTATGCTAACTATCATTGTGAATTATTACAATAAATTTCAACAATTTTATTGCAGTGTTCACTATATGTTCATATTTATTCAGATGTTTGAGTAATAAAACAGGGGATTGTCCTGATGGAACAATCCCCTGTTTGAAAAAATATCTTTTTTTACTTTTATAAAACGACAATTGCTTTGTCCTGTTTTGCAGTAACCCGTCCGATAATTTTGTTGCAGATGGTAACCCCTTCCAGTTTCTTTACAAGCTCATGTGCTTTTTCTTCCGGCAGAGAAATCAGCAGGCCACCCGAAGTGATTGGGTCAACCAACAAATCCTGCATGTGCTGTGGAACATCCTCTGCAAAAGAAACATCATCTTTTACAAATGCCATGTTACTGTATGCTCCGGATGGAATAATTCCCATCTTTGCAAAGTCGATTGCAGCTTCAATGATCGGCACTTCTTTGCTCCACAGTTCGATGGTCAGGCCGCTTCCCTTTGCCATCTCGGAAGCATGACCGACCAGACCAAAACCGGTGACATCGGTGCAGGCGTTTGCACCGACCTCCATCATGACTTCTTTTCCATATTTATTAAGGGTTGCCATTGCTTCTACCATCTGGTCGTAAGTTTTCTGATCCAGAAGCTGCGCCTTGTTTGCTGTGGTCAGTACGCCAATTCCCAGAGGCTTGGTCAGAACAAGCAGGTCGCCTTCCTTGCAATTGCTGTTCTGCATTACTTTGTCCGGGTGCATAAAACCGGTAACACACAGCCCATACTTAGGTTCAGAGTCCTCAATGGTATGGCCGCCCGCAATAATGGCACCTGCTTCCTTTACTTTGTCCGCACCGCCCTGCATGATTTTTGCCATGACGTCCATTGGCAGACAGGTTGGGAAGCAGATCAGATTCATCGAGATGCTTGGATCGCCGCCCATCGCATAGATATCGCTCAGGGAGTTTGCAGCAGCAATCTGACCAAAGGTGTATGGATCATCCACAATCGGTGGGAAAAAGTCTACAGTCTGTACAACTGCAAGGTCATCCCTTACCTTGTAGACCAACGCATCGTCGCTGGTGTCAAATCCAACAATCAGTTTTTCATCGGTAAATTTCGGTAACTGGTGCAGAACCTGCGCCAGGGCATCTGGGCCTATCTTTGCCCCTCAGCCAGCCCCTTTTGTCATTTCGGTAAGACGTTTGGTCGTTGCCATGATACTCCTCCATCTAATCTATTAAAACATTGCCTGTCCATCTGTGTTATCGTATTCTTATAGATAATCTGTATATATTTTACCTCTATTTATATTCAAAAACAATAGTGAATCGTGTCAATTCTGTTTCATTTCCTATCGAAATCTGTTATAATGAAGGTATTCTTATTTAATTTATCTATCATTCCTATCCCTTTCAGGAAATGAGGTTCATTATGGATTTTAAACAACTGGAAGCTTTTGTTTATGTTGTGAAGCTCAAAAGTTTTTCCAAAGCTGCTCAGCGGATCTATCTCACACAGCCGACCATCAGTGCCCACATCAACTCTCTGGAAAAAGAGTTGGACACCAAGCTGATTGAGCGCGGTACCAAATATGTCTATCCGACAAAACCTGGAAGCATCCTTTATCAGTATGCAGTAAAGATGCTCAATCTCAGGGATGATGCCTGCTGCTCGGTAAAAAATTACAACAAGGAACTGAAAGGAAGTCTGACCATCTGTGCTTCCACCGTTCCTTCTCAGTACATTCTTCCGAAGATCATCTCTGCTTTTCGGGAAGAATATCCTAACGTTACCTTTAATATTCAGCGTCAGGACAGTGAACAGGTTGTGGAGAGTATTTCCAAAGGTCTTGCAGACATCGGTTTCTGCGGAACCGATACCCACAGTCCGGAATGTGTCTTCGAAAGCTTCACCGAAGATCATCTGGTTATCATCACACCAAACAATGAACGTTTCCGTCAGATTCAGTCCGGCGGCGGCATGAAGGCGGATTTTCTGAAAAAAGAGCCGATCATCGTCCGTGAAGAAGGTTCCGGTACCCGCAAGGAGATGGAACACTTTTTAAACAAAGCCGGCATTGACCTGGGTGAGCTGAAAATTGTCGCTCAGTTTAACGATCCGGACAGCATCAAGCATTCTGTCAGCCAGGGAATGGGAATCTCGATCATCTCCAAGGCCGCGGTGGAGGACTATGAAAATTTTGGATTGCTGCTGAGCTTTGACTTAAGCGGCATCTCGATGGACCGAAACCTCTATGTGGTCAGCCACAAGTCCAATCCGCTTTCGTTTGTTGGTGAGGTCTTCTTAAATTTTGTAAAGGCATTTTACGATAAATAGCCTGTGATATTTTGTATGAGAATTTGGAAATGGAGTCGAAAATTATGTCCCACATCATCTTAGCAAAAGCCTGGAACAACGGCAAATTCCTGCCAAACGGCGGCGGATACGGTGTCTGGCTGACCAACTACTTTAAGGACGAGTATCTGGATGTCGAATGGGCATCGGTCATCCTTGAGCTGGAAGGCTGGGAAAAGGTTGCAGAACTTGGCATCAACACCGATGCTTTCTGGACCCGCGGAAGAGAACTTCGCAGCGGAATCATCGGTAAATGGCTGATCGCAAACGGAAAAGGAACCTGGGCTGAAGGTCAGGAACCGGAAATCTTCCTTCGCCCTCTGGGCAAAAACCGCTTTGCTGCTTCTCTTTCCCCAATTGACGGTATCGAAGACAGCGTGGATGCTATTCTTTCCACTGCACAGCCGTTAAAAACAGAATAACGCCATCAAAAATCTTTTCGCATATCTCTCCGAAAAACCCTCCGTTCCAATTGGAACGGAGGGTTTTTCATAAGCAATCATTCTTCCTTTAGCAGTTCCTGCATCACTCTGTGCGGTGCCCGCATAAAACCGCTGTAAAAGCGAAACAGAGCTGTCTCCTCTGCCTGACAGGCACAAAATGCTCTGCCTTTTTCCCTGCTGAGTTCATAAATCTGCGCTCCGGGAATACAGAGCAAAACTGGGGAATGGGTGGAAATCAAAAACTGGGAGCCTTCCTTTACCAGACGGCAGATATGCCGCACCAGTACAAGCTGATTGACCGGAGATAATGCTGCTTCCGGCTCGTCAAAGATATACAGTCCCTGACCTCCAAAACGGTTTTCCACTAAAGATAAAAAAGATTCCCCATGTGACTGGCGATGCAGGGATTTTCCTCCATAAGAACTTACCAAGCGTGGTCCCCTTTTGACTGTGCGATCCATCTCATCAATATCGGTTGCCACATTATAAAAGCTTTCTGCCCTAAGAAAATATCCGTCCTTTGCCCGATGAGTCCCCCGAACAATCTGAGTATCCTCATAAAGCTGGGAGTGGGTGTTCTGGGTGGAAAAGGTAAAATTCTTGGAGCCTCCTTCCGGATTAAAGCCCGCTGCCACTGCGATTGCTTCCAAAATAGTGGATTTTCCACTGCCGTTTTCTCCGGTAAAGATGGTAACCGGACTGGAAAACTTAATTTCTCCGCACTCCCGGACTGCCGGAATGGAAAATGGATATTCTATTTTTCTTTTATCCTTGGGCACAAGAAATCTTACTTCCTGAATCTCATTCTGCTGTTCCCAAAAATGATGCCCTTCCAAATGCTTCCCTCCTTTTTCCACAAGTTAACATGGAAAGTGTGAAAAATCCACCCTTAAAATTTACAATTGAGCTTTTGATTTCTTCATCCAAATCGGCTACAATAGAGTTAAACAATGACTTTCCGTCAGCCATTATCTGAACGCATCTTTGCAGTAAAAATATTTTTTCTCCCGTTTTATCTGTGTAATGATTTTGATTTTTTGAAAGGGTGAACTGTATGAATCTTCCAAACCTGGAAAATGCCGGTCTGGTACTGGAAGGCGGCGGCTTCCGCGGCATCTATACCACCGGTGTTCTCGACTATTTTATGGAACAGGGCTTGTATCTGCCCAATGTTTACGGTGTTTCTGCCGGAGCGCTCAACGCAATCGGTTATGCTGCCAAACAGCCTGGACGCAACGCACAGATCAACTTCCGCTTCTGCCAGGATAAACGTTACGTCAGCGCGCGCAATATGCTCAAGTATCACTGCGCTTTCAATTTGGAATTTATTTTTGATGTGATTCCAAAACAGTACATTCCTTTTGACTATGATACCTTTTTTTCCTCGGAGGTTCAAGTCCATGTCGGTGCAACCAATCTGACCACCGGACGCTGTGACTTTTTTACCAAAGAACAGATGGACAACAAGATGTTTCCGGTGCGTGCATCGGCTGCACTCCCACTGTTCTCCCATATTTTCTATCTGAACAATCAGCCTTATCTGGATGGCGGCATCGCCTGCCCGATTCCGATTGCACCATCCATCCACGACGGCAACCAGAAGCACATTATCATCCTGACCCGCAATCCAACCTTCATCCGTAAGCCGGGCTCCAATCTGCCGCTGATTCGCCGCATCTATAAAAAATATCCAGAGTTTATCAAGACAGAAGAAAACCGTTACCTCATCGACCGCCGGCAGCGCAAAGCCTGCGCGCTCTTCTCGAAGGTCGGTCAGGCGTTTATCCTCCAGCCAAAACAGCCGCTTCCATTAAGTTCGATGCGTGCAGACGAAAAGTCCCTGCGTACCCTGTATGCAATGGGATATGATGACGCAAGAGAATCTTTCCCACAGCTGCTGGAATTTTTAAGCAAGTAATTTGTATCCCCCTTTTTCTGTGTTATACTAAAAGAAAAAAGGGGGATTTTTTATGAGAAAACAGTATCTTACCTACGACGGTCTCGATGCTTCAGAGCGTGTCAGCGATATTTTTCGTTTTCTGAACCAGGGAGAAATGTCCGCAACAGAATCCTGCTGTTTCTCTGAAAGAGATGTCTCCTTTTACACCATCAGCTGTGAAAAATATTATTTTCGCGTTGGCTCTAATCTTACCATCACTCTTTCCCTGTTTGTCAAGGGAAATCACATCGATGCCTGCCTGTTTGTGGGCGGAGGTGGATCAGGTCTGCTCGGATGGACAATGGGTGCCGAACGCAATGCCGAGAAAAATCTGGAACGGAAACTCAGCGAACTTGGATTTCATTAAAACAAAATGGACGGAAATGCCAAAAGGCATTTCCGTCCATTTTTTATTTTTCTTTATTTTCCTTTTTGATCTTGAGTCCCAGCTCAAATGCAAGCAACGCAATCTTGCTCTTATCATCCAGGCGGCTTTCCCCCGAAAGACTTCTGGGCTGCCAGCTCGAGTGATCCAAGTTATCTCCCGCATAAAAGAACTGGAAAAAATCGGTTCCGCGAAAATCGCACAACGCCTGCATTCCGGCACATTCCATCTCGACACAGATTGCACCCTGCGCCTTTCTGCGCTGGACCTTTTCTCTTGTTTCCCGATAGCAAGCATCGGTCGTCCAGGTCGTCCCCTCTACATATGGATAACCAAACTGATTTAAAACCTCTTTAAAAAGGTGTTTATATTTCTTGTTGACATCAATTGTATCGCTTGGCGGCGCATAATGATAGCTGGCCCCTTCATCACGGATTGCTTTGGTTGGAATGATAATTCCGCAATCCTCGATGGTACGGTCCAGTACGCCGCAATTTCCCAGCAGAATCAGACACTTGCTTCCCATCGCCATGATATCCTCATAGTCACCGATGCACTTTGGCTCCCCGACATAGGACTGATAAAAAGCAAAGCGTTCTCCCTGATAGACGACCTCATAAACAGGAGTCAGTCCAACTGCCGAATGGACCTCTGTAATCTGTTTTGGATCAAAAAAACTCAAGACATTGTTAAACAGCTTTTTAGAAAAGCAGGATACCGTTACATCCGGAAAATCTTCGATTTTATTTACGAGCATTTCTGGATTAATAACAGCATCTTTGTTTGGATCAAATTCATGCAGCAGCACAAAAGCACCTCCTTTGTTTTGCCTATTATAGCAACCTGTTCTAAAAAAGTCAAAGCAGGAATCGTCCTTTGGACGATTCCTGCTTTATTATTTACGGTATAAAATTTCTTTTAGTTTCATCGGCTGCCCTTCAAAACAGAGGATCTGGTCTGAAAGTATCCTCGCCTGTTCCTTATCGTGGGTGATAAAGAATGTAAGGCTACCCTTCGTTTTCTGACGGATAAACTCCATCACCTGCTCGGCTGTCTTTTCATCCAATCCTTTAAGAGGTTCATCCAACAGATAAACGACATTTCCTTCATGCTGTTTGCCATAGGCAAAGGCGCGGGCAATCGCAGCCCTGCGCTGCATTCCTCCCGAAAGCTCATCGGGGAAGCTGTCCTCCCATCCGGAAAGTCCAAGTGCGCCCAGATACTCCTGTGCCAGTGCCTGATATTCCTTACCCAGCACCAGACCAACGTTATCCCGCACACTCAAAGAAGGAATCAAGCGGTCCTCCTGAAAGACAAACGCAAACTTTTTCTCTTCCAAGCCCTCAATCGTTCCGCTTTGTGCCGGCATCAGCCCGCACAACACCCGCAGGAGGGTGGTTTTTCCGGTTCCGGAAGGTGCAAAAAAGCAGATAATTCCCTGATCGGGAAATTCGAGAGAAAAATCCTCCAGAATGGCAAGCTGTTCATAACAAACGGTCAGATTTTTGATCTTCATTTACTTCTCCGCCACCCTCATGGATTGTTTCCCTATTCTTTTGACCAGCCACAGCATCAGCTTTTCCAGCATCACCGACATCAAAATCACCACGATGGTCCATGCAAACAGATCCACCGTTTCCAGATAGATCTTGGAATCATAGATCTGCTTGCCGATTGCTCTTGCCGGTCTGCCCAGCACTTCGGCGGCAATTCCCGATTTCCAGGCAAATCCCAGCGCACTGCTGACTGCCGAAAGGAAAAACGGCAGAATCGCCGGAAGATAGCAGTAGCGAAAGGTCTTTGCTCTGGACAGCTCAAACATCCTTGCCATTTCCAAAAGTTTTGTGTCCGCTGCATCAAAGCCTTCCCGGACATTGTGGTAAACCAGCGGCAAAACCATAATAAACGAAATCACTGCTGCCAGAATCTGGGTATCAATCCAGACCAGAGCCAGAATGATAAACGAAGCGACCGGTGTTGCCTTGAGCACCCCCAGCATCGGGCGAATCATTTCCTGGGCAATATCCGAACGCCATGCCATTACGGCAAGCAGCGTTCCGAATAGAACTCCGCAGAAAAATCCCAGTAAAATGCGCACCAGCGAGGCAAAAACGGTCATCCAGAAATCAGCAGTTACGCAAAGCTGTACCAGCCTTTGTGCCACTGAAAGCGGGGAAGGCAGCAAGACCGGAAGGCCAACCTTGTGAGCTGCCACTGCCCAGAGCAAAATCCAGAACAGCACCGCCGCAATGCGCAGGACGGTGCCTCTCCAAACAGAAGGTAACGTTATCTTTCCCTGTGTTCTATCTCTTGTAGTAGAAATCTTCATTCGGGAGGTTTCCTCCTACCGACTGTGGGTTTGCATCATACAGAACCTGCAAAAATCCGCTTGCAATCTGCTGCATCTCGTCTCCTTCCACAAAGACGATGTTGCATTCCGGAATTGCCTGCTGTGCAACTGCTGCTTTCATGATATCGTATTTTTCGGAAAGCTCTGCTGCATGAGAGAGACCTTCTTCACTGGTCACAGTCTCAACCGATGCTTTGTATTCATTCAGGAAGCTGTCCAGCGCTTCCTTATTATTTTCTGCAAATTCGCTGCGTACAACAACGCATCCCATGGTCAGACCGCTCTGTCCTTCCACTGCTTTATCCCACTCTTCGGTCAGGTCCAGTGCAACACGGACATCCGAATTCTGGGTGAGAACCGAGGTTACAAACGGCTGCGGCAGCAGGGCAATCTCTGCTTCACCGGAAGCCAGCAGTGGAGCAATCTCTGCATGCTCATCCTTATAAACGATGGTGACATCCTCGCCTGGAGTCAGTCCGTTCTTTTCCAGCACCAGATTAAGTGCATACTCCGGTGTGGAACCTTGTCCTGTTGCGTAGATGGTCTTGCCTGCAAGGTCCGCTACCGACTGGATGCTGTCGCCTTTTTCCAGGATGTACAGAACACCCATGGTGTTGAGTGCTGCCAGTTTTACGCCGCCCTGTGTTTTATTGTACAGGGTGGAGGCAACGTTTGTTGGTACTGCTGCGATGTCCAGATCACCCGAAACAATCTTGCCGACGATTTCGTCCGGTGCACCTGCCAAGGTAACATTGTAGTTGTTGGCAGCTTCGCCGTTATCATTCTTTTCCAAGAGGTCGAGCATTCCCAGAGCAGTTGGACCCTTGAGTGCTGCAAGGTTGATGTCCACCTTTTCCAATACAGGCTCCTGAGTCTCCTCTGTTTCCTCTTCGGATGGTTCTTCAGCCGGCTGTTCTTCTGTTTCCTGCTCAATTACTGTATCGGTCACACCGCTGTTTTCTTTCTGCTCGGTAGAGCTCTGTGCGGAGCCGCAGGAAGCCAGAGATAAGGTCATGGTCAATGCTAAAAACATCGACAACAGTTTGCTAAACTTATTTTTTCTCATTTTGTTTCCTCTTTTCCGGAAAGGAGCCAGATGGTTTTCCCTTCCCTTTTTATTTTACCGCTATCCTCCAACTGCTGCATCACCCGATAAAGGGAGGTGCGCCCGATGTTGAGGATCTCGCACAGCTTAACCATCGAGATTCCTTCCACCCTACCCTGCGGCTGCTGGCCAAGATAGGAAAGCAGTGCCTGCTCGGCATCAGGTGCGGTAAAGCTGTCGATTTTGCGGTTTAAAAACTGGATTCTGCCCGACAAAAACCGGATATAGTTGAGCGCGATCTTTGCATCATCCTGCATGATCTGCTCCATTGCCTCCATCGACAAAAAGCAGACTTCACAGGCAGTCTTTGCCCAGACCGTTGTTACATAACGCTCCTGCTCGGTGAAAAGGGCTGCTGCCCCAAAACAACATCCGCTGCTCAGTTCATTGAGCAGCACACCGCCTTCTTTTTCCACCACGGCACGTCCTTTGATCAAAATACCCAGACTTTTTTCAAAATGCTCCGGTGTATAGATACATTCTCCTTTTTGGAATGTGCGGCACTGTGCTTTTTCTTTCAGAAGCTGTTCTGATTTTTCAGGCTCAATCCCCTCAAACAGCATGCAGTTTTGAATGGCATTATTTCGTTTTTGTCCCTGCTTCATGCTGCTCGTCCTCTCCGATTTTGTTTAAAACTGTTCCAAAAAGAACAGTTTTCGGCTTCTTTATTGTACTGTCTCCCTTCACAAAAGTCAAGATTTGTTCTATAAAAAAGGTTCCCAGCTAAAACAAACTGAGAACCTTTTTATCATCGTATTATCTTGCGTAAAACGGAGCGTCTTCCTCCGCCTTTTCCCGGCGGTCAAACTCTTTATCAATCTCGGCAAAGATGTACTGATACATTTCTTTTGCCATGCGATAGAAGTTTTTGACCATCTTGTATGTATATTCCCGCTCAATATCGGCAGGGTATCTGGTCTCGATATAGCACTGGTTCAGGTCCGCACTCTCGTCAAACCACTGATGAAAACCGCGGTCATACTTTTTTGCCTGACGGCACAGCCAGGTCAGGTTGTGTCCATCTACCAGCACGTCGGACTTTAACAGGATATATGCCTTGAGCGCTTTTTCGATTGCCTGCTGACAATGAAATGCCGCCAGCCGATAGCACCGGTCATCCTCCGACAGAATCTTTGCGGCAATCAAATCCTGACTGGAATGTTCCAGCCAATCGTAATACCGGCGGCTGTCCTTTCCGTTGTGCATTCGGCTTCTATTTCCCATAGCGCAGCCTGCCCTTCTGATTTACACGGGACGCAAAAGCGTCGCTGCTGTCCTTGAGTTCTTCAAACTGTTCATCGGTATAGAGGAGGATATCATACGGAATTTCGCTGTCCACCTCATCAAAGATTTGGGTCAGCATCTTCTTTTTATCCTGGATTTTGCCGACAATGCACAGCTTAAACGAGCGCAGCTTTCCGTCCATATCGTATTTTGTGTTATACTCAATGACGCGGCTTGGTGAAAACAGCTTCACAATCTGATCTACCGTTTCTTCAATCACTTTGTCTGAACGTTCATCCATAATCTGATTCCACCTTTCCACTGTTTTTAAAATACTTCCGGTTACAGATAGTCGTTTGGATCAATGTCATCCAGAGGGTCCACCACAATATTGTCCTTTTTCATCGGTTTTGGCGGCAGACCTCTGCGCTTTCTCCATCGATTTTCTTTTTCTTCTTCACTGAGTCCTTTGTCCATGCAGATAACAAACAGCACCAAGCTGATCAGGAACAGAATACCGCTGATGGTGGTAAGCCGCTCAAAGTTGATTGGTCCGTACTTGGTAAAATCCGAATACTGGAGCTTTGCATCCACACCCAGTACCGCGATCACCTCGCCCTGTGCGTTTTTCAGCGGCAGGTAGGTCGTGATATAGTTGCTGTCCAGAATTTCCGGCACAAACGTTTCATCCCGTCTTCCTGCAAACTGCTCATTGAGGATATTCTGGCACCGGCGGGTATAACGCTCATCGGTATACTCCTCTCCGATGTCGTGATAGTCCACCCCTGCCTCAAGATTGTTTCCAAAATCCGCATCGGCAAGATAGGCAATCCTTCCTTCCAGTCCCTGATACAAAATGTAGGCGCGGTCATAGGAAAGGGTATCCTTTGCGCGGGACAAAAATCCGCAAAGGCTCTGGTAATAGGCGGTCTGACTGGGGTAGTCAACCAGCGCCTGGAGTCTGGTGGAATTATAATATTCCAGCGACATGGCAAGCGAGGTTGCCTCGGAAAGAGACTGGCTGCCCAGTGTGTTGATCGCCTCTTTTCTGCGGTTGAGCGGGATGGCCACCGAAATCACTGCCACGACTGCCGATAAAATAACAAGGGTCAGCAACAGCCCTCTTACCTTTCTCGACGTCATCAGGCGGTTTAACATAGCTATCATTCCTTTTTTATAGATTGGGAAATTCCTCTCCCGTAAAAATCACCCTCATGCTTTGCATTTATTATACCATCTTCTTTTGTATTACTCAATCAAAACCCGAATTTTCCCCAAAGAAACCCCACTCTTTCGCATTGCGTCTCAGACATTTTTTTGATACAATAAAGGAAAAATACATTTTGTCTAAATTTGCTTTATGAAATAAAGCACCCTGCATATTCTTTTGTGCGAAAACCGTATTAACCAAAAACATTTTTGAAAGGTATGAACCCTATGAGCGTTAATTCTCAGCTTCTCAGAAAAATCCCAAAAGTAGACGAACTTCTGCGTCATCCTTCTCTTTCCTCCCTCTCCTGCCAGCACACCGTCCTGACCGAATCGGTGCGTGAAGTAATCGACACCCTGCGTCAGCAGATTCTTGCCGGAGAAGAACCTTGCCTGGAGGAAGAATCCATCTGTGAGGAAGTCATCCGCTGTGTCACCAAAAAAACAACCATGAGCCTGCGTCCGGTCATCAATGCAACCGGCATCGTTCTGCACACTAACCTTGGCCGTGCAAAACTGAGCGATGCCGCAGTGAAAGCAATTCAGAGTGTTGCTCAGGACTACAACACCCTCGAATATAATCTGGAAAAAGGCAGCCGCGGTAGCCGTTATGCTCATGTTGAAAAGCTGATCTCCAAGCTGACCGGAGCTGAGGATGCGATGGTTGTTAACAACAACGCGGCAGCTGTTATGCTGGTATTGAGCACCATGGCAAAAGGCAAAGAAGTTGTGGTTTCCCGCGGTGAGCTGGTCGAAATCGGCGGTGCTTTCCGTGTACCGGAGATTATGGCTCAGTCCGGCGGTACTCTGGTTGAGGTGGGCACCACCAACAAGACCCATCCTTCCGACTATGTCAAGGCTGTTTCCGAAAACACCGGTGCTTTCCTGAAGGTTCACACCAGCAACTTTAAAATCATGGGCTTCTTTGAGGAAGTTTCCCTCGACGAGATGGTTACCCTTGGACACGAAAGAAATATTCCGGTTATCTATGACCTGGGTTCTGGCGCAATGGTTCGTCTGGAGGATTACGGTATCCTTGATGAACCAAACGTACTGGATGCCATGAAGTCCGGTGCAGACGTCATCAGCTTTTCCGGTGACAAGCTGATGGGCGGTCCACAGGCCGGCATCATTATCGGTAAGCGCGAATACATCGAAGCAATGAAGAAAAATCCTCTGACCCGCGCATTCCGTATCGACAAACTGACTCTGGCTGCTCTGGAAGCTACCCTGCGCGAATATCTTGACCCAGCAGAAGCACTGCAGAACAACCCAACCCTGCGCATGATCACTGCAACCATGGAAACTCTGCTTCCAAAGGGTGAAAAACTGTTTGCCTGCATGGAAAAGGTTCGGGATGACAGCTTCTCTGTCGCTCTGACCGAAGATTTTGGTCAGGTCGGCGGCGGTTCGGTTCCAACCCAGATGATCCGCAGCTCGGTTGTTGCAATCACTCCTGCATACGTTTCTCTGGATGTGTTGGAAAAACGCCTGCGTGAACTTTCTCTGCCTATCATTGCGCGCATCTCCAAAGACCGCCTGCTGCTGGATGTCCGCACCATCGAGGAACATCATTTTGATTATGTGGCAGAAAGCATCCTCAAATGCTGCCAGAAGTAAATTTTCTTAAATTGCTGATAAAACATAAACAAACGTCTCGGGCAAAAGATCTTTCCTTTTGCTCCATATAAAAAGAAGGACTGGGAATGAAAAATATTATTATTGGAACTGCCGGTCACGTTGACCACGGCAAAACCGCCCTCATCAAAGCTCTGACCGGAATCGAAACCGACCGCATCAAGGAAGAAAAGAAGCGCGGTATCACCATCGAGCTGGGCTTTGCTTATCTGGATCTTCCTGACGGCGAAAAAGCCGGTATCATCGACGTACCGGGACACGAAAAATTTGTTAAAAACATGCTGGCAGGTGCTGGCGGCATCGACCTTGCCCTGCTGGTTATCGCAGCAGATGAAGGTTTCATGCCGCAGACCAGAGAACATCTGGGCATCCTGTCTCTGTTAAACATTCCGGAAGGCATCATTGTCATTACCAAAAAGGATATGGTGGATGAGGACTGGCTGGAGGTTGTCTGCGACGACATCCGCAACGAAGTAAAGGGAACCTTCCTGGAAAACGCACAGATGATTCCTGTTTCCTCTTACACTGGCGAAGGTATTGAGGAATTAAAACAGGCTATCTTCCAGCTGATCGACCAGAAGACCCAGATCAAAAACCTGGATGTTCCATTCCGTATTCCGATCGACCGTATCTTCTCGGTAGAAGGCTTCGGCACCGTTATCACCGGCACCCTGATCGAAGGTAAGATGAAGGTCGGCGATCCGGTCACCATCTACCCTTCCCGCATCGAGAGTCGAATCCGTAACCTTCAGGTACACTCCCACGATGTAGAGGAAGCATATGCCGGTCAGCGTGTTGCGGTAAACCTTGCAGGTCTGAAAAAGAGCGACTTAAACAAAGGCGATGTTGTCGCTGTTCCGGATTCGATGCACACCACCATGATGATCGATATAAAGCTTACCATCTTGAAGGACTGTGAGCGTGAGATCCTGAACGCTACCCGCCTGCATCTGTATCATGGTGCAAGGGACGTTCTGTGCAAGGTTGTACTTCTTGACCGCGACAGCATCAGCGCTGGAGAAAGCTGCTATGCTCAGCTTCGACTGGAAGAAGAGATCGCCGTCAAGACAGGCGACCGCTTTGTCCTCCGCTTCTATTCCCCACTGGAAACCATCGGCGGCGGTGTCATCCTCGACTCCAACCCATTCAAACATAAGCGCAACGATCCGCAGGTTCTGGAATCTTTAAACATCAAGGAAAACGGCTCGGACAAGGAAAAGATCAGCGCCGCTTTAAAGGACTACTCCTCCCGTTTTGAAACACTCAGCTTCCTTCAGGTACAGACTGCAATTCCAAAAGAGCAGTTTGACCAGCAGATTCAGAAGCTCATCAAGGACAAAACCGCGTTCCGCATCAACGACAATGTTGTCATCCACAGTGACTATCTGTCCCACCTAAAGGATACTGCTGTCAAGATGCTGACTGCTTACCATGAGGAAAATCCGTTGCGTGACGGTATGAAGCGCGACGAATTCCGCAGCAAGTTCCTCAAGTACGAGGACATGGCGGTTGTGGACAAAATCACCGACTCTCTGGTAAACCGCAAGGTTCTCAAGATTATAAACGGCTGTGTTGCCCTGTATGACTTTGAAGCGCAGACCGACAACAATCAGGAACTGATTGAAAAAGCCTTCCAGGAGGGCGGATTTGCTCCGGAATCCCCAGATCAGATTGCAGCACGCTTCCCGAAGATCAAGAACTTTAAAGCAGTGCTGGATTCTCTGGTCAGCTCCGGAAAGCTGATTCGTGTTGAGGACAAGATCCTGCTGCACATCGACTACTACAACAAAGCGCTTGAGATGGCAAAGGAATACATCGAAAAGAACGGTCAGATCACACTGGCTGAGATGCGCGACCTGATGGGAACCTCCCGTAAGTTTGCCGTTGCTGTACTGGAATACTGGGATCGCCGCAATATCACCAAGAAAGTCGGCGACGCCCGCGTGTTAAAGTAGGCAGATAGTACTTTCTGAGAAAGTACCAAAGCAGCTCGCTTACAGCGCAATCTTTCGGAGAATGGAGTGAAATGACATTCTCAGGGGCAATGAACATAAAATCTGTTCCTAGAAGAAAGCCAAACATTGCCCATTCGGCTTCGTCGCAAAGACGGGCAACAAGAGGATAAGAACAAAAGTTTTACTCAATTTTTTTCAAAAAATTGTCCAGTCCAGAGTGAAACTCTGGTCGCTCACCGCAGTGAGCGAAAACTTTATCGTCAGGCGTATTTTTGGAAGCTCGAAACCTTTTTCTCTTGTAAAAAGGTTTCGAAAGCCGATTGTAAGCAGAAAGTGAACTCAAAAATTATCCAGTGGATGATTTTTGACGGTACCAGCTTACATCTGGTGCTGTCTGAGCCTAGTTGGTATTCGCTTATGGCATAAAGATTGGTAGTTTCTAAAAGCAAAAGTTTGTGGGGGTAGACAGCATAAATGCTGGGGGTGAAACCCCTGTGACACTCAAGAAAGAAGAACAAACCCCCGCGCGGAAAATCCGTGCGGGGGTTCCTATCTTCCCAAGAATTTATCTTCTTTTTGTTTTCATTTTGTGCAACCCTCTAATCCTCTGTTCACATCCAAAAAATAGCTTGTCAAGCTTGGTCGATTGTGATATAATAATTAGGCATTTGGGAGCGGATGGGTGCTGGTGTGCCCTCTGGTCTTCAAAACCAGTAATTGTAGTTAGTAGCTGCATAGGTGGGTTCAATTCCCACACGTTCCCGCCAAAAGCTCATTCCTGTTGGAATGAGCTTTTTTTATTGAATTTATCTGTTTTTGGTAGTAGAATGAAGGCAAAGATTTTCTATGGGGGATTTGCTATGAAACGAGTCTTAATCACCGGTGGCACTGTTTTTGTGAGCCGCTTTGCTGCGACATGGTTTGCTGAAAACGGATATGAGGTTTTTGTTTTAAATCGAGGGAATCACCTTCAACCAGAAAACACAACTCTAATTAAAGCTGATCGCCATCAGCTTGGAGATCGTCTCAAACATCTTTCTTTTGATGCTGTTCTTGACATTACCGCCTATGATGCACAGGACGTTCACGATTTATTAAATGCACTGGGCCCTTTTGACGATTATATTTTAATCAGTTCCAGTGCTGTCTACCCCGAAAACCTTTCTCAGCCCTTTGTGGAAACCCAACCCGTTGGTCCAAACACAATATGGGGAAAATATGGAACAGACAAGATTGCTGCCGAACAAGAACTTCTAAAATCGGTTCCAAATGCCTACATCCTACGTCCTCCATATCTTTATGGACCGATGCAAAATCTTTATCGGGAACCTTTCGTTTTTGACTGTGCAGTACAGGGACGTCCCTTTTATATTCCTGGAGATGGAAAAATGCCATTACAGTTTTTCCATGTAGAAGACTTATGCCGCTTTATGCATCTTATCCTGCAAAATCATCCATCCGATCATATTTTTAACGTTGGAAATCGGGAAACAGTTGATATCAATACCTTTGTTAAGCTTTGCTATGAAGCAGCCGATTGCCCGCTTTCTGTCCAGCATGTCTTCTCCCATCCTAATCAAAGGGATTATTTCCCCTTTCATAACTATTCCTATGTTCTGGACACTACTCGTCAAAATAAGCTGCTTGTTCAGCAAAAGGATTTGCTGCAGGGACTGAAGGAATCCTTTCTGTGGTATCAGTCTCATCCCGAAGATGCCCCCAAACGAGGATATCTTGAATTTATCGATCAGAACTTTCAATAAAAAAAGAGGAGCCGAATGGCTCCTCTTTTTTTATTATAATTCGCTTGGTCCGTCGTATGGTTCAAACTCACCTGGGAACAAAACTTCCTCCACAATCTGTGCACAGTCCATGACACAGCCGCGGCAGGAACGCAAACGGTCGGTCTTGCCGTCTGTACCGCGCAGGTCATTACAGATCATGCTGGTGTTTCTCTGCTCAAAGCGTTTTGCCATTTCTTTTCCCAGATCAAAGGTTGCAAATTTGGAAGCTGGGCTTTCCATGTTTGCATCAGAGTTTTTCAGTCCTGCCAGCATCATCATGCCGCAGACACTGCCGCAGGTCTGGAACATTCCTGCAATACCCAGTCCATAAGCTTCTGCTGCACGAAACGCGGTCTTTTCGTCCATGCCCAATCTTTCACAGTAGGTGCAGACAACCGCCTGACAGCAGTTATATCCGTCTTTATGTTTCTGTGCGGCTTCCCAAACTTTGCTTCTTTCCATGATTTCATTCTCCTTTTCTTTTTATAATAAACAAACTGCTGCAAATCCATACAGAACAATCAACATCACTACATTGGCTGCTGTAAAGATTCCCAGATAACGCAAGACCTCCGCTTTTGGAGTCTTTGCGTAAATCTTAAACGAGATCAGGCTGGCAAGCGATGCCACCAAGGTACCCAGTCCACCGATATTGGTTCCCAGAAGCATTCCCTTGGCATCCTGTGTAAAGTTGGACAGCAAAACCGCTGCCGGCACATTACTGATAACCTGGCTGGACAGTACCGAATAGAGCATGGTGTTCTGACTTAAAACATTTCCCAGGAAATTCTTGACCGCTTCCACTGCACCAATATTGCCTGCAAAGATAAAAAAGCAGACAAAGGTTGCAAGCAGCCAGTAGTCGACCTTCTTCAATACCTTCGGTGAAAAGGCTGCCAATGCGATTACGGTAACTACAAGCGCAATGTGACTGCTGAGCAGATGGAAGACAGAAAGCAGGCTCAGCAAAAACAGCAGAACAAACAGCAGCAATGCCCGTTTGCTCTGAATTTCCTCCCGCTTTTGGAACTGTACCTCAATGGTGTGATTCTTTCCGGCGATACAGCACAATGCAAGCAGAACAAAGCTCAATAGTACAATCGGGATGGTCACTGCAAAAAAATCCCCTGCTGCAAGCTGGTAGAAGCTGCTCAGATACAGGTTCTGCGGATTTCCCACCGGAGTGAGCATACTTCCGATATTGGCAGCAATTGTTTGCAGGGTAACCACCCATGCCAGATGTTTTGTCTGTCCGGTCAATTCCAGCACCAATACTGCAAACGGCACAAAGGTAATCAGCGCCACATCATTGGTGATAAGCATCGAAGAGAAAAACGGCAGCATGACCAGAGTGAGGGTCAGCAGCCTCAGACTCTTTTTCCCTGCCAGGATTTTTTGTGCCAGCACCAGGAAAACACCTTCCTGCTGCATTCCAGCCACTGCCGCCATCAGGCAAAACAACAGTTCCAGCACACGAAAATCAATATAGCCAATATAATCCGCGGATGGCGGTACCAGAAACATGGACAGCACCGCACACAAAAATGCAATGACAAATACCGGTTCCTTCTTAAAAAAATCTTTTGCTCTTTGCATCTACCTCATCCTTTCCGTTCCTTAGTATATCGCAATCAAAAACGGAAAGCAATTATGAAATTTAAATGAATGGATGCAAATTAATCACGATAATCTCCGGAATATTGCCAAAACGGAACGGAAGTTTGGTCATGCCAATTCCGCTGCTGACATAGCGCATTCCGTTTTCCAGCGGATAGCTCCCTTTGATATATTTCCTTCCCCATGGCGGCAGAGCTCTCTCGGTCAGATAGGGCAACGACACCTGACCTCCATGGGAATGTCCGGACAAAACAAGCTCTACATTATGCAAATCCATCTGATCTGCGATATCCGATTCATGGCAAATCAGAATATCTGTTCCGTCTCCTGCAAAAACAGCATCCGTATCAGGTGAACTAAGCACCGCATCATCCAGACCATACATGGTGATGCCACACTCCTCTATTGTCTGGACTTCATTTTTCAGTACACAGAATCCGCCATCTTCCATCATCTCCTGATAGATACGGGAAGCTCCTGCCCCATAATCATGATTGCCCCAGACAGCATATTTTCCAAGCGGAGCATCAATCAGCCCTAGCTTTTGAGAAAACTCCTCCAGATCAATCTCTTCTTTGTCCCTGGCGTAAATATCAAAAAAATCCCCGCCAAAAATCACAACGTCGGGATTTTGTTCATTGATTTTCTCCACCACGCGATCGATATTTCCCGGGGAATACCATTTTCCAAAATGAGTATCGCTGAAAAATACGATTCTGGTACTTTGTGAGACCGGAGCGGTCATGCTTTCCTCCCTGACAATCAGGAGAGACGGTTCCAAGTATCTTGCCCAGACAAAAAGCCCTGCTCCAATCAGAATAACTGCTATAAGAAAAATCATCATACCCTTTAAAATCTTTCCCATCATTTCCTCCAAACTAACTTTTCCGCATATGGTTGGCTTTTATTCTACCATATCCTATGGAAAAAATGGGAAGAAAAGGATATTTTTTACATAAAATTTAAATTTGTCGGAATTAGTTTCTTCCGTTAACAGCAATTGTGAAAAAACAAATGGCAGAATAAAGCCATCGGTACTGTTTTTCCACTTTTGGTTAACATCTAACCAACGCTCAGAGAACATCCATCTAACTCACTGTTAACAGAAGGTCAACACCCAATCAACAACAATGGAATAAAGAAATAAAACAATAAGGGAAAAAAGAAAAAAGGAAAGAAGAGTAATTCTTCCTTCCTTTTCTGATTTTGAATGTTTAATGGAACTGTGAGCGATACAGGTTTGCGTAGATTCCACCCTGACGCATCAGCTGTTCATGGTTGCCCTGTTCGACAATATCACCATGCTGAACAACCAGAATGGTATCTGCGTTCTGAATAGTAGACAGGCGGTGTGCAATAACAAAGCAGGTTTTATCCTTCATCAGATTGCGCATCGCGGTTTGAATCTGGATCTCCGTCCTGGTATCGACGTTGGAGGTCGCCTCATCCAGAATCAGCATCTTCGCATCCGAGAGCATCGCGCGGGCGATGGTCAGCATCTGCTTCTGTCCCTGTGAGATGTTCATACCGTCTTCGTTAATGATGGTATCATAACCATCTGGCAGGCTCATGATGTAGTTGTGGATCTTTGCTGCCTTTGCTGCTTCGATGACCTCTTCATGTGTGGCGTCCTGACGGCTGAATGCGATGTTATCATAAATAGATCCATAGAATAACCAGGTATCCTGCAAAACCATTGTATAGGCCGCACGTAGGCTCTTACGCGTGATTTCCATGCTGTCTTTGCCTTCCATCCGGATTTTGCCCGACTGAGGATCATAAAAGCGCATCAGCAGATTGATGATGGTAGTCTTTCCGGCACCGGTCGGTCCGACGATTGCCACCAGATTTCCCTTATGAGCCTGAAGGTTCAGGTCGTGAATGATAATCTTATCCGGATCATAGCCAAAGTGAATGTGCTCCATCTCAACCTCACCAGATACATTCGCCAATTCGGTTGCACCCGGAAGGTCTGCAGCTTCCGGCTCCTCGTCGATAACTCGGAACACACGTTCTGCTGCGGAGCATGCCGACTGAAGCTCACTGATAATGTTTGCCATCTCATTGATTGGTCCGGAGAACTTACGGGAATAGAGCACAAACGAAGAAAGATTTCCCAAAGAGATGCTGCCTCCCAAGAAAAGCAGAGCACCGAATACGCTGATGAGAGCCAGTGACAAGTTATTGATAAAGTTGACCGAAGGTCCTACGGTAGTTCCGTAGTAATCTGCCATATAGTATGCCTGAACAGCTTCTTCGTTTTTCTTGTCAAATCGTCCGATGACCGTTTCTTCCTGATGATAGGATTTTGTTGTCTTTTGTCCCGAGATAATCTCCTCTACAAATCCGTTGAGTTCACCAAGCTTTGCCGAACGTTTGCGGAACAGCGGGCGAACGGTCTTGGTTCGATAGATGATAAACAGAATCGAAATCGGGACAGTCACCGCAAAGACCAGAATCAGCATTGGAGAGATCATCAGCATCATAATAAACGAACCGATGACCATAATCGCACTGGCTGCAATCTGAAGCAGGTCGTTGGTGAGCGAAGCGTTGACGGTATCTACGTCATAGGAAAAACGGCTGATGATATCACCGGTCTGATGTCCGTCAAAATATCGTACCGGTAGCTCAACCAGCTTGTCAAACAGGTCTTTTCTCATCTGATAAACGACCTTCTGACCCATCTTAACCATGGTTACCGACAACAGATAGGACAAAGCGGAAGATACAATATAGAAAATCAGCATCAAGCCGCAGTAGAAGAATACTTTCTGAAAGTCTGCCTGGCCCGCTTCACTTCCGATCGCATCGATTGCATAACCGGATAACATTGGTCCGATCAGGGCAAGCAGGTTACTGATCACTGTCAGGGTTACCGCCAGCAACAGCATCCATTTGTGCTGAAGCAGATATTTGCCCAGACGCAGGATGACCTGTTTTCTATTTTTTTTGGGTTTTTGTGAAGATGTATTGTTTTGTATCATCCAAAATCCCCTCCCATCTGCGACTCACTGATCTGACGATATACCTCACAGCTTTCCATCAGCTGTTCATGTGTTCCGTAGCCGATTTCTTTACCTTCTTCCAGCACCAGAATGTGATCTGCATGCAGAATAGAGCTGACACGCTGGGCAATGACGATGGTGGTTACACCGGAATATTCTTCACGCAGTGCTTTTCTCAGCATCGAGTCGGTCTTATAGTCAAGGGCACTCGACGAGTCATCCAGAATCAGAATTTCGGAATTTCCTGCAAGCGCTCTGGCAAGCAGAACCCTCTGCTTCTGACCGCCGCTCAGGTTGGTTCCTCGCGAAGTGACCATGTGTTCAAATTTTTCCGGCAGGCCGTCAATAAACTCCATTGCCTGCGCGCATCGTGCAGCTTTTTCGATCTGCTCATCCGGCAGATTTCTTCCAAAGTCAATGTTGCCCCGGATGGTGTCGGCAAACAGAATATCATTCTGGAATACTACACCAAATTTTGTATGCAGCTCTTCTGCAGGAATGGACGAAACCGAACGTCCTCCAATCCGAATGCTGCCGGAACTTCTCTCATACAACCGCATCAGTAGGTTGATAATGGTGCTCTTGCCAGCACCGGTTGCACCGATGATACCCAATGTTTCACCCTTTTTAAGTTTAAAGGAAATGTGTGAAACATTGTCGGTCTTTCCTTTATAGGAAAAGCTGACATCATCAAATACAATGTGTTCTTCTTCCTCTACTGCCGGTTCCTCTTTGGTAGTCAAGTCTTCTGGTGCATTGAGTACCTCATAGATACGTCCTGCAGAAGCACTCGCTCTGGAATACATGACAAAGATACGGGTAACCGAAAGCATAGCGTTCAGAATAATGGTAAAGTAAGACAGAAAAGCAATGATGGTACCTGGCTGCGTCTTTCCTGCGTTGATACGGAAAGCCCCCACAACAATAACCAGAGTCAAACCAACGTTCAAAAACAGGTTCATCATTGGGTTTGTGATACCCATAGTCACCGATGCTTTTGTTTCGCGGCGAACGACATCACGGTTTACCTGCGAAAAATGTTCCTTTTCCTGCTCTGTCTTGGAAAGTGCCTTAATTACACGGATACCGCTGATGTTTTCACGTACAGTACGCACCATGATATCGACTCCGCGCTGCAAATCGGTATACATTGGAATACCTTTGCGCGATACCAGCCAGACAACCAATGCAATAAACGGCAGTACCGAGATCATGGTCCAGGTCAGTACCGGTTCCAGTGTCATGGTAATGGCAATTCCACCGATCAACAGAATCGGCGCGCGGATTCCCAGACGCTGCATCATACCAATGACCTGGTTGATGTTGTAGCTGTCGGTGGTAAGTCTTGCTTCCAGCGATGGAATCGAGAAGTAGTCGATCTGAGCGCTGGAAAGGTAAGAAATCTTTTTAAAAAGGTCATGGCGCAGTGTGCGGGTAGTATCTCTTGCAACCGATGCGGAAATACGGTTTGCAAGGATATTGCCGACCAGCGCTGCAATGGCGCTGAGCACCATCAGCAAACCCCAGAACAAAACCAGCCGGGTATTTTTCTGCGGAACGACATAGTCCAGAATATAGGACAAAATCCATGGAATCATCAGCTCCATGATGGTTCCTACAAACTTAAATAAGATACCGACTCCCATTCTGGGGATATAGGGTTTGATGTAGCCAACAATTGGTCTCACGGTTGTTTATCCCTCCCTGACAAGGTATTTTGTGCCGCTTCATTGGCACGTTTGGTCACCTTTTCCAGAAGCTGCACCAGAGTTTCCCGCTCCTCTTCACTCAGCTCTTCCAGCAGGTACTCGTTCCATTCCCGCATAACGCTCCGCACACAGGGAAGCAGCTCCTGCATCTTCTCGGTGGGGTATACTCGCCAAACTCTGCGGTCTTCCATATCCTGCTGACGGGTAATCAAGCCTTTTTCTTCCAGTGTCGCAAGCTGTCGGGTCACATTGCTTTTGTTGACACAGATTTCCCGGGAAATTTTTTCCTGTACGATTCCCGGCTCCCTGCAAATCAGAATGATATAGGGATGCTGGCAGTGGGCGATCCCATAATCTTTCAATTTGCTGCTGTAAACCACTCCGCCAGTCCGATGAATCCGGTTGATATACTTCATGATTCCGTTCATGTTTTCTCTCCTTTCCCCCTGTTATATCGTTGCGTTTACAACTGTTGCACTCGCAACTTTCATAACAATATGGTATACCTTTTTAGATAAAAAAGTCAATCGTTGATTTTTCCATAAAACCGTCAAAAACTTTGTTTAAAAAAACTCTTGAAAATCACACATTCACCAGACAAAGCAAAAAGAGAGGTCGGAACCAAAAGTTCCGACCTCTCTTAAATCAGCTGATAATAAAGTCCTTCTTTTTTGGAATACCACAGCAAGGTTCCATGACCTCTTTTAGGAATCCGTGCCTGAAGGGGCCACTCCGGATACTGCTCAAACACCTGGAGGTTTGCACCCGAAACAAAGATAACAGAGGAGATATAGTCCTCCTTACTCATAGGATGCGTGCTGGTGACATACCATTCTCCGTCGATCTCCTCTACACACAGTTTCTGTTGTGGTGATGCCTTTTGTGCTGTACATGCTTCCAGCTTGCTGCCGCAGCAGCTAATCTGTGCTGGACCGGTACAGATATTTAAATTTCCACAAACCGGACAGATATAATAACTTGCTTTTCTCATACTTGCAATTCCTTTCCATTTTTCCTGACCAGGCAGATCGGGTGACCCGCTCAAAATCTGCTCAACACTGACCTTTAATGCAGCCGCCAGCTCGATGAGCAGGGAAACATCCGGACATCCCAGTCCACGCTCCCACTTGGAAACCGTCTTATCGCTGATCCCCATTTGCTGAGCCAGCTGAAGCTGAGTCATGTTCTGTTTTAAACGAAGTTCCCGAATCAAATTTCCTGTCTTTGTGCAGTCCATTCACTCACCCCCTTGTGATACTTTATCAAAAATATCCTTTCAATTCAAGAAACGCTCCGTAGAGTCGCACACTTTTCTCCTTAAAAGCAATAAATTATACTGAACCACTTGATTTTTGCACTTTAACGTGCGATAATCAAAGCATTCCGAACAGGTCAGCCATCTGTCGGAATCAATATCATCAAGGAGAATATCTATGAAGGAAATTTCGAAAAAGTACGGTTTTATCACGGCTACCGCAATGATTGTCGGAATCTGCATCGGTTCCGGTATCTTCTTTAAAAGCGATAACATCCTGATTGCCACCGGCGGCAGCATCCTGTGGGGCGTTGTTCTGTTTGTTGTATCGGCGATTTCCATCGTTTTTGGTTGTCTGACCTTTGGAGAGCTTGCTTCCCAGACCGATCAGGTGGGCGGACTGCTCAGCTACTCCGAGGAATTCCTGGGCTCCAAGGCAGGCTGCGGCTACGGATGGTTTCAGATTCTGGTTTACTATCCATCCATCACCGCGGTGGTCAGCTGGGTTATCGGCATCTATACCTGTATTCTGTTTGGTCTGCCCGGAACACTGGGGCTTCAGCTTTTGATTGGCTTTGCCTTTTTATGCATCTGCTTTACCTATAATGTCCTTGTTCCAAAATTTGGAGCTGGTGTCCAAAACACAACCACTGCAATCAAGCTGATTCCACTGCTTATCTTAGCCATCTGTGGACTGATCTTCGGTGATCCAGCTGCTGGATTTGCCGCAGTTGATCCTCGTACCGTTGCTGGTGCATCCATTCTGACTGCACTTGGCCCAATCGCCTACTCGTTTGACGGCTGGATTGTTGCAACCTCCATCTCTCATGAAGTGCATGACTCCCGCCGCAATATGCCGCGTGCCCTTCTGTTTGGTCCTCTGATTGTCCTGACCATGTACGTTTTATATTTCGTCGGCGTTTCCTGCTATGTTGGCCCAATGGAAGTCATCCGTCTGGGCGATGAACACGTCAGCGTTGCTGCTGAAAGACTGCTGGGTGCATGGTTCAGCAAAGCGATTGTGGCGTTTGTCGTTGTTTCGGTTGTTGGAACGGTCAACGGTCTGGTTACCGGATTTATCCGTATGCCATACTCGATTGCGGTGCGTGAAGGAATGTTCCCAATGCGCAAAACACTCAGCAAGCTGGACAAACATGGTATGCCGGCTGTTTCTGCTCTGATGGGCTTTCTGCTGTGCACCCTCTGGTTGTGCATCCATGGATTGGTTACAATCAAAGGTTGGCTGCCAAACAGCGACGTTTCGGAAGGCGCTATTGTTATGAGTTACCTTTTATATATCCCACTGTACTGGAGAGTATTCCGCCTGTGGAAAGAGGGACGAGTTACCAGCCGTTTCCGCGGTATGGTTTGTCCGTTCCTGGCAATCATCGGTTCGTTCATCATCCTTTCTGGAGGACTGCAAAACCCGATGTTTATTGCCTTCTTCCTGTTCTGTGGTGCGGTGGTACTGGCTGGAATTCTTTATTATCAGGCACACCACAAAAAAGCATAAACAAAAACAGCAGAGGAAAATCCTCTGCTGTTTTCTTTTTCTCTATTTAATTTTAGGTGCCTCTTCCGAGTTTGGCAGGATCAGGATTTTCTGGAAGTAGTCAGTCAGAACGCCTTCACAACCTTCCTTCAATGCTACGACGCCTTCTTTGGAGAAAGGACTGTCTTCTTCATCGAGAGAGATAAAAGTTGGTTCATCAACATAATCCTGCAGCCAGTCTGAATAAAACAGATTTGATTCAACCTCTCTACTCTCTTCCCCCTTTTGAAAAATAAAATAGGGAATGGTGCAAACCTGACCCTTTAGTGGAAATCTTTCTTCATTTAATCTCATTCCCAGTCTGTTATACCTTTGATTATGGTTTGTCAATGGGATTTCTTTTTGATAGGTATGTGCTGCTCCGTACTGAGCAAAGAATTTTGCATCTTCCGGAAGCCTGTTTAAAAGCCAACGGATTACTTCTATTGCGTGCTCATCTCGTTTATCGTAAAACGTGATATCTGTATCTGTATGAAACTTTGAATTATAAAATTCCGGTGTCGAAGCAAATACCATATTATCATAAACCCGCACCGCAATATCATAGTTGTCCCCAAATACTTCCTGCATTTTCTTCTCGTTTTGCCCTTCTGGATAGGTAAGATGTATCAATTCATTAAAAGCTTTTACTGCTTGCTCATCATAGGAATCCCGCTTTATCGTGATTGCCTTTTGATATAAAGTTTTCCACTCATCCTCCACCTGCTCCGGATTCTGAATTAGGAGTGTAAGACCCTTTAGTGTTGCAACTGTATTAAACTCAATATCAATCCCGATTGCGTGGATTTTCTTGTCCTCCGGCTGCTGACTGTTATACTCATACAGCCACTGCCAGAGATCACGCTCCAGTTCTGCATCGGTGTGCAGTCCTTTTTTACACTCCAGCGCAAAGTTTAAAATTTCCTCGTCCCCGGTCTGGATGTAGTGGTCAATCAGCAGTCCTGCGCCCATGCCTTCCTCCATCAGGAGATAATTGACCCCCTGATTTTCATGCAGGTATTGCAGCATCATCTTTTTTGCCGGATAGATCATCGTTTGTTGGTGTATTTCTCCTGCAAAAAAGAAGCGATAGTTATCTGCATTCCCGAAGGTTTTATTATCCAACCCCTGTTCAAAATCCACCGGTTTTGCATACTTTTTGAGGTATCGCTCCACCTCTGTCCCGCCGCAGCCGGAAAATACCATCACCAATACAAGCAGCAGAGAAACCAGTTTGCACACTTTTAAAACCTGTTTGCTTAACATCGTAAAACGCCTCTTTTCCGTATCCACACTTTTTTCCTGCTCAGTGCAGGTATTTGCGGTCAGTATACTCTTTCACGTTCGAAAAGGCAATATCATTTTACGTAATTTGTAGGAAATATCAAAACAACCCCAGAGAAATATACAATTTCTCTGGGGTTAGATTTTTGCAAATTTGTTTTAGATAAAAAAAATCCCGGACACGATTGCATCCAGGATTTTTGGTGGGCGAGGGTGGATTCGGACCACCGAAGTCACTGACAACAGATTTACAGTCTGCCCCCTTTGGCCACTCGGGAACTCGCCCTTATTTTGTTTTGAAATTTAGTGGAGCTGGTGGACGGACTCGAACCCCCGACCTGCTGATTACAAATCAGCTGCTCTACCAACTGAGCTACACCAGCGTATTGTTGAGAACAGCTTGATTATTATATCAAACATCTTGTCCCTTGTCAATAGCTTCACTAAATTTTTGTGGTCGAGGCGACAGGACTTGAACCTGCGGCATCTTGGTCCCAAACCAAGCACTCTACCAAACTGAGCTACGCCTCGTCGAGCACAGGTGTTATTATATATCATCTGTTTTTATTTGTCAACACCTTTTTTGATATTTTTTTAAAAAAAATCAAAAAAAGATATTTTCCCCGTTTTCGACATCCTTTTGCCCTGCAAAACCTTCCTATTTATCAGCTCTTTACTTGACTTCCTTTCTAAAATTGTTTATCATTAAACAATATAAAGCAGGTGCTGTTTTCCTGCTAAAAATCCTTTGAAAAAGCAGTTTTTAAGGTTCTTTTGAGAGCTTGTCTTTACTTTATCCGCGAGGAGGAACACAAGATGAACAACACTGAAAAAACAATGGAAAAAATCGTTTCTCTGTGCAAAGGCAGAGGTTTTGTTTTTGCCGGTTCGGAAATCTACGGCGGTCTTTCTAATACATGGGATTACGGTCCTCTGGGTGTAGAGCTCAAAAACAACGTAAAACGCGCTTGGTGGAAACGCTTTGTACAGCAGAATCCATACAACGTTGGTCTGGACAGCGCAATTCTGATGAATCCGGAAGTTTGGGTTGCTACCGGCCATGTTGGCGGCTTCTCTGACCCACTGATGGACTGCAAAGACTGCAAGACCCGTCATCGTGCAGACAAACTGATCGAAGACTTCACCGGCAAATCCGCAGACGGTTGGAGCAACGAACAGATGATGAACTTCATCAAAGAAAACGGCATCAAGTGTCCAAACTGCGGCAGCACAAACTTCACTGATATCCGTCAGTTCAACCTGATGTTCAAAACCTTCCAGGGTGTAACCGAAGACGCTAAGAGCCAGATCTACCTGCGTCCGGAAACTGCACAGGGTATCTTTGTAAACTTTGCAAACGTTCAGCGTACTACCCGTAAAAAACTGCCATTCGGTATCTGCCAGGTAGGTAAATCCTTCCGTAACGAAATTACTCCAGGTAATTTTACCTTCCGTACCAGAGAATTTGAACAGATGGAGCTGGAATTCTTCTGCAAACCAGACACCGACCTGGAATGGTTCAAATACTGGAAAGACTTCTGCCACAAATGGCTGCTTGATCTGGGCATGACCGACGAAAACCTACGTCTGCGTGACCATGAGCCGGAAGAACTTTCCTTCTACTCCAAAGCAACCACCGACTTTGAATTCCTGTTCCCATTCGGCTGGGGCGAGCTGTGGGGCATTGCAGACCGTACCAACTACGACCTGTCCCGCCACAGCGAACATTCCGGCAAACCAATCGAATACTTCGATCAGGAAACCAACGAACACTATATTCCATACGTTATCGAGCCTTCTCTGGGCGCTGACCGTGTGGTTCTGGCATTCCTGTGCGACGCTTATGATGAAGAAGTTGTTGACGCAGAAAAGAACGACACCCGCGTTGTTCTCCACCTGCATCCGGCACTTGCTCCATTCAAAGCATGCGTTCTGCCATTGTCCAAGAAACTTTCGGAAGAAGCAAGCGCTCTGTACGCTGAGCTGTCCGAGCACTTCATGGTTGACTATGATGAAGCTGGTTCCATCGGCAAACGTTACCGCCGTCAGGATGAGATCGGTACCCCATTCTGCATCACCTACGACTTCGAGTCCAAGGAAGATGGCTGCGTAACCGTTCGTGACCGCGACACCATGGAACAGGAAAGAATCCCAATGAAGGATCTGACCCACTACATCATCAAAAAGCTCAAATTCTAGCAGGCTGAGCCTGCACTCTGTTCGCGTTGTCGGTCAAATGCAAGTTAAAAATCCTCGCTCTCGCGCAGATCGCTTGTCTCCGACTGCGCTCGTTGGAGCAAAATAAATCGCACAAAGCAACAGAGGAATCTTCTCGTGAGAAGATTCCTCTGTTTTTCTTTTTTATGATTTCTGGTACGGCTCACATGCTTCTGAATCCGGCAGCAACAAGATTTTCTGGAAATAATTGGTCAGACCCATTGCTGCTTTGTTGTCAGAACCTTCTCTGTCCTGCACCTGCTCCTCACCATATCGAGTAAATGGGCTTCCCTTTTCGTCCAGCGGGATAAAAGTATCTTGTGCATAATAATTGCGGAATAGATAAATCGGCATTTCGGATTGATATTCCATATAACTATATCCCCAACGAGAATCTTCGTTTTTCTGCAAAAATACCATATAAATGGAACATACCTCTCCTTTTACCGGAGAGTCGTCCTCTTGCAGCTGCATGGCAAAACGATCATAACGCTCATCAAATCCATTTCCTGTATCAATTACCGACTGAATGACGTGTGCTCCGCCAAACTGTCCGAAGAACTTCGCATCCTCTGGAAGCTGTTCCAGTACAAAACACAAATTATCTGCCATTGCATTATCTCTGATTTGATGGGCATTTACTCCTTTTGATTTATCCAGTTCAAAATATTTCTTTGTTGCTTCCACATTTTTTGCGTATTGCTCCGCCCACGGGAAATTTTCTCCAAACGCCTCCTGCATCTGCTCCGGGTATTCCTCCAATACTTTTGGAAATTCCCAGATTACCGTTTCATCCCCCTGTTTCATTCGCTCGATTAACGGCTGAATCTCTTCTGCGGGAGTCACTGAATCATCCAGCAAAAGAGATAAGCCCTTTATGGTACATTTTGGATATCGTTCTATTTCTACATCCAATCCAATAATATGCAGTTTATCCTGTTCTGACTGTTGCTGATTGTATTCGTACAACCACTGCCAGAACTCATATTCCTCTTTGGTCCACGCCATCGTATTTTCAATTTGATTCATAAAAAATTTTAGTTTCTCATCATCTCCATTTTGAATATAATCATCGAGAAACATTCCATGTCCCATTCCAACTTCACAAATCAGATAATCGACATCCTGCTCCTCATGGAGATATTGAATCAGCATCTTTTGGGTCTGATATCCTTTGGTTTTGGCGTGATATTCCCCCGCAAGAAAAACACGATAATCCGCATTGCCAAAGGTTTTGTTGTCTATTCCCTTTTCAAAATCAATTGTTTTTGCATACTTTGCATTGTACTCTTCGACACTGAGCATCTGTTGATTTTGACATCCTGTAAAACAAAAGCTGATTGCCAGAATCACGGCTAACATAAACGACCATTTTTTCATCGAAACCACTTCTTTTCCAAACATTTCTTCATCTGGACAGCGTTTATCCGTCGCACAAATATAAGGGGTATTTTAGTTCAACAGACCATTATTATACAAATATTCTATCTCCGCATCCTTTCCTTCCCGATACTCCTGAAAACTTCGAGGTACAATCTCATTCGGCATCAGTGGTCCTTCCAATCCAGGAATCAAATCAAAGTATTTTGTTGAATATTGTACTTTAAACGGCATACTCTCCATCTCTATCAGTTTAATGTCTCCAGCGCTCTTTAAAACTCCTCCTGTTGGCTGTCCATAGAAAACAGCCCCTACCCCTCTGGCATCTACCGCTGCCATCATTCCTGATGAAAAGGTTTTTCCTCCAATTAATGTACATAAATTGATTTCCCCATTCGTTTGCAAATATTGATCGAAAAAAATTTGTTTCAATGGAGCAAACACTCTGCTGTCTCCTCCTGTATTATAACGTAAATCCAGAATAATATTTTGATATTTTCCGTCCTTTAGGTCTTCATCCACCTGTTGTGCAAACTCCTCCATCGGAAGTTGAGGGTCCTGTGCACAGGAATTATACTGAATAAAATAGGTATTATCATCCAACACCGTTGACCAGTAGTTTTTCTTCTGATAATCAGTAACTGGCTTTGTCTTTCGTTCTAATTGAACCATCTGTTTTCTATCATCCATACTCTGTAAAGGCTCAATTTCAAAACTTTCTTCTCTTCCTTCATTGGTCTTAACTGTCAAAACAACAGATTCGTTTTTCTTTACAACACCCAGATATTCCAAGGCATCCTTCCAAATCAGCACATTAGGTACCTGCTGATACAGCCAGCTTTCCGATTCAAATGAAATAATCTGCTTACTGCGTTCAATGATTTCGTCCATTGACATTCCATTAATTTCCACAAGCTGTGTACCTAAATACTGTGCTTTATCTTTATGTATTCCTAAAAGGAACCACCCTTCTTCAAATTTGTCAATATCGAAAGGCAACATTTCCATATAGGACATCCACTGTTCCGTACTTGAAAATCCTGCCATTGTATGAGCATCTTTTATCAGGGAAAGCAGATGACAAATCGACCAATAAAACTCTGTATCTGACATTTTTTCGGTCTTCTTTGCTATCTTCTCCTTTTCTTTCAAAAAATCCTCTTTTGAAACATTGGCGTATAAATTATAGTGTTTTTCTTCCAATGTCTGGCATAACATATTCAAATCATCCAATTTCGGATTTGGCTGCGGCTGACATCCCGCAAAACAAAAACTGATTATCAAAATCACAGCTAAAATGAATGACCACCTTTTCATAATAATCCCTTCTTTCTTTGAAAACATTGTATCGAGCCTGCTGTTTGCAGTCAATATCATTTCATGCAAGTTTACCAAAAAGAGCCGCAGTCGATCGACTGCGGCTCTTGATACTGCTTTTATTTTTGAATTGCTACACTCACCCGAATTGGAGCAGACACCCTGCCTTGCTCATCCAATGCCGTCAGAACAAAGCTGTCACTTCCTGTCTGTCCTTCCTGTGGTGTATAAACACATCGACCATCCTCAAAGGAGACCGTTCCCTTTGCAGGCTTACGGCTTATCGTATAAACGACCTCCCCCTGCATACAGGAAAGAGCTGCAGATACCGGTGTGTGCGCACTGGTGTGGCAAAATACATCCTGCACGATTGGACGTTCCTCAGTATCCTCCTGCTCCCGAACCTGGAAGGTTGCACACACCTTCTGTACATCCTCTTTTCCATGAATCTGCGAGGTGCAGAGTGGAATAAAGCTAAACCATCCGGAAGAAGCTGCAAGGGCATTTTCATCCTGTACATAACACAGGCGATCCAACTCACTGCGGAAGATGGTGTCGTAAATCTGCACTTCCACGCCGTCCAGCATCAGTTTTCCGCTGCCCTCTTCGGGGAGTGAGGTAATGGTGATTGCCGCGATCTCACCGGGCTTTAGCCCCAGCCGCATCTCAAAATATTCTGCAGAAAGCGACACGCTTTCCCCAGCAGGCAGAATCAGGGGATAGACCCTGCTTTCCATCGAGCTTTCCTGTGCCGCTGCTCTGACTGGTACTGCAAAAAATAAACTCAGGGCAAGCAAAACTGCCGCTGCTTTTTGTCTTTTCATCCGTTTCATCCTTTCAGCAGGGATTCTTTTTCTCTTATTCTGGAAGAAAATTTCTCCCTGCTCACAATTTTCAAAGATAGTATTTCCGGTTTATCCAACAATAGCAGCGTCATCTTTTTCCTTTTCTAAACAAAATTCCCATTTCGGGCAAAACAAATCCACAAAATCTTTGACAATTCTCCAGAGTTTTTATCAGAGCGGTGGATTTTATGCGGCGGTTATTTACAAAAATGCGTTTGTATCTTATAATTTAGAGTAAAATATTCATTTTATTCCGTTAAGATTTTCAGCTTATCAATATGAAAGGATGGTGTCTTCATGTCACATCAAAACGTACTCATCCTGGACTTCGGTGGTCAGTACAATCAGCTGATTGCCCGCCGTGTCCGCGATCTGGGCGTATACTGCGAAATCATCCCATTCCGCAAGGCTACTGTGGAGAAGATCCGCGAATATTCTCCAATCGGTCTGATCTTTACCGGTGGTCCAAACAGCGTTTATGCTGAAAACGCACCACAGATCGATCCTGCTGTTCTTTCGATGGGCGTTCCTGTTCTGGGTCTGTGCTACGGCTGCCAGCTGATCGCACATACTCTGGGCGGCAAAGTAGAAACCGCTCCTGCAAGAGAGTTCGGCAAAACCGCTACCCACTTTAACACCACTTCCCCTCTGTTTACAGACCTTCCAGAAGAAGCAACTACCTGGATGAGCCATGTTGACTATGTCGGCAAACTTCCAGAGGGCTTTGAGAGCATCGCTCACACCGATCATTGCCCGGTTGCTGCTATGCAGAATCTGGACAAAAAGATCTTCGGCTTCCAGTATCATCCGGAAGTAGAACATACTCAGAACGGCAGCAAGATGCTGCGCAACTTCCTTTACAATGTCTGCGGCGCAGTTGGCGACTGGAGCATGAAGGATTACTGCAACACCGCAATCGCACAGGTTCGCGAGAAAGTTGGAGACGGCAAAGTTCTGCTGGCTCTGTCCGGCGGTGTAGACAGCTCGGTTGTTGCAAAACTGCTCTCCAAAGCAATCGGCAACCAGCTGACCTGTATCTTTGTTGACCATGGTCTGATGCGCAAAAACGAAGGTGATGAAATCGAAGCTGTATTCGGCAACGGTGATATCAACTTTGTCCGCGTCAATGCAGAGGATCGTTTCCTTGGCAAACTGGCTGGTGTCAGCGAACCAGAAAAGAAACGTAAGATCATCGGCGAAGAATTTATCCGCGTTTTCGAAGAAGAAGCAAAGAAAATCGGTAAAGTTGACTTCCTTGCACAGGGAACCATCTATGCTGACGTTGTAGAATCCGGTTCCGGTGATGCAGCTGTCATCAAATCCCACCACAACGTAGGCGGTCTGCCGGACTATGTTGATTTCAAAGAGATCATCGAGCCGCTGCGCCTGCTGTTTAAAGACGAAGTTCGCGCACTGGGCAGAGAGCTCGGTCTGCCGGATTATCTGGTAAACCGTCAGCCATTCCCAGGTCCTGGTCTTGCAATCCGTGTTATCGGTGAAGTTACCAAGGAAAAACTGGACGTTCTGCGCGACGCTGATTTCATCTTCCGCGATGAGATTGCAAAAGCTGGACTGGACAAATCGGTTCATCAGTATTTCGCAGTTCTGACCAACATGCGTTCTGTCGGCGTTATGGGTGACTTCAGAACCTATGATTACACCCTTGCTCTGCGCGGTGTAACCACCTCTGACTTTATGACCGCTGACTGGGCAAGAATCCCTTACGAAGTTCTGGACAAGGTTTCGGTTCGTATCGTAAACGAAGTTGACCACATCAACCGCATCTGTTACGATATCACCTCCAAACCACCGGCAACTATCGAGTGGGAATAATTTTCCATACTATAAACACAAAAACCTCTCTGAATGATCGGAGAGGTTTTTCTTTTACCCTTATTTTTTACAATTTTCATAGCAATGACTGCACTGCCAGAGGCGATCTGCGGTTTCAGTCCAGTTTTGTGCGTATTCCAGACATTTTCCACACAGATGTTCTGCGCTTTCAGGGGACTGAAGGTCGGTCGAATGGGCACCCGTCCTTCTGACCATTTCCTGCAGTTTTTCCGGATTTTCCAGCATTGGGCAGGGGCGCAGATGATTCTGGTTAAATGGCTGTCCGTCATGATATGCCATGAACAGAGGTGAGGTCAGTGCTTCCAGCAAAGTTTTCTCGCGGATATTGGAATCCGAATAATGGATAAAGACGCACGGTTCAATATCGCCGTTTGGATTAATGTGCAGATAATTTCTTCCGCCTGCAATGCATCCTCCCACATATTCACCATCATTCTGAAAATCAATGGTAAAGATCGGTTTGGTACTGCGGTACTGACGAATCCTATGATACATCTGTTCTCTCTGCTGTGGGGATGGCAGCAGCTGAGTGACTGCATCATTTCCAACCGGCATATAGTGGAAGAACCATGCAAATTTTGCTCCCCAGGAAACCAGCTGATCGATAAACTCTTCCGAGCTGATGGAATCAAGGTTCTGGCTGGTATAGCAGCAAGACACACCGAATGGCAATTTCTTCCTTCTGAGGATCTCCATTGCCCGAACAACACGCTGATAACTTCCCTTTCCGCGGCGGCTGTCGGTATCCTCTTCTGAGCCCTCCACACTGATTGCCGGAATAAAGTTTTTCACCCGAAGCATTTCGTCGGCAAATTCCTCATCAATTAATGTCGCATTGGTAAATGCAAGGAATTCACAGTCGCTGTGTTTGTTGCACAGAGCGATCAGGTCCTGTTTGCGCATCAGCGGCTCACCGCCGGTGTAGATGTACATATAAACGCCCAATTCCTTGCCCTGTGTGATGATGGAATCGATCTCATCGAAACTCAGATTCAGGCGATTGCCGTATTCTGCCGCCCAGCATCCGGTACAGTGCATATTGCAGGCTGATGTCGGGTCAAGCAGGATTGCCCACGGAACATTGCAGTGATATTCCTCCATCACCTTTTCTCTCTTTTCTGCCCAATCCAAGTTAGCGTTCATAATAAAGTTTTCAAAGAATTTGCGGATAATCTGAGGATCGATGTCTGTCCACACACTTTCGATCAGTTCAAACCAGTTATTGTCCTGATTCTCCAGAATTTCTCGAAAGACCTTTCTTTGTGGAGCATAAACCGATTCCGGCAAAACCTTATCGATCATTTCCATCAGTTTTGGAAGGTTGGTTTTCGGGTCTCTTTCCAGGTAATCATATACTTTTCTCATCCCAAGATTCATCATTTTTGCAGAAAAACTCATACATTTCACTCCTTTGATTTTTCTGAAATAGCTTATCCTGATTGTAATCCCCTGTCCCCGCCCGGACAATAGACAAAAAGAATCGGGTGTCTAAAGTTTAGACACCCGATTTCCTTTGTCTATTTTGTTTCTTCGAATTTTTCCAGCGTATAAGCGATACTTCCGTCCATACAGTAAAACAGCTTGTCCAGCTTACCCAGTTTATCCTTCGGCATATCGTATTCCATCCATTCCATAAAAAAGCCGACCATCATCAAAACATAAACATCCGTAACAAAGTCCCGATTCTCCTGGCTGATTTCCATTGACTGTGCTACTTCATTGACAATAGAAGACAAAATCGGCTTGAGCCACGACTTTAGGTGGTCCTCCAGCTGGACACGATTGACTGAATGATAAACATTAAGCACCAAACTCCGATTTTCCTGCATATAGTCCAGAATCCTTCTGCATCCCTGATGCCAGTTGGTATAGTCAGAATAATCCTTTAAAAGGCGCTCAAAATCATGATGAAAAATCCAGTCTACCAAATCATAGACATCCTGAAAATGATAATAAAAAGTCTGTCGATTTACCCCACAATCATCGACAATATCCTTGATGGTAATTTTATTCAAGGTCTTTTTTTGAAGCAAAGACTTGAGTGAATTTGCCAACGCCTGTTTTGTCATTTGAGACATGCTGTTTTCTCCTTTCCCTGCTGTTAAATTATTTATCATCATATCACACTTTATATGGCGGTGCAACTTTTACACTTTTAAGCCTTTGTATAAAATCCAAACAGGAATTCTTTTTTGTCTATGGTAAATGCCAACTGATTCCGTTACAATACAATCACCAAAAGCAAATATACCCGATGCAAAAATAAAATTGCATCGTCCACCAACAATAAACATTTTACCGATTCCCAATGGAGGTTTCACTATGTATTACAGCAATGGCAATTACGAAGCATTCGCCCGTCCTTTAAAACCAGAAGGCGTTGACAACAAAACTGCATGGCTGGTCGGTTCCGGTCTTGCATCCCTTTCTGCAGCTTGCTTTTTGATCCGTGACGGTCAGATGAAAGGCGAAAACATCCACATTTTAGAAGAACTCAAACTTCCTGGCGGTGCCTGCGACGGCATTCAGGATCAACAGCTTGGATTTGTTATCCGCGGCGGCCGTGAAATGGAAAACCACTTTGAATGTCTGTGGGACCTGTTCCGTTCCATTCCATCCATCGAAACTCCGGATGTTTCGGTTCTGGACGAATATTACTGGCTGAACAAGCGCGACCCAAACTATTCCCTGATGCGCGCTACACAAAACCGCGGCGAAGATGCCCACACCGATGGAAAATTCGCTCTTTCGGACAAAGCAGCTATGAGCATCATCAAACTGTTCATGACACCAGACGAACAGCTCTACGACAAAAAGATCACCGATGTACTGGACCCGGAATTCTTTGAGTCCAACTTCTGGCTCTACTGGCGCACCATGTTTGCCTTTGAGACCTGGCATTCTGCACTGGAAATGAAGCTGTATATCCAGCGCTTTATCCATCACATCGGCGGACTTCCGGACTTTTCGGCACTCAAATTCACCAAATACAATCAGTATGAATCCCTGATTCTGCCGCTCATCCGTTATCTGGAAGCGCACAACGTACAGTTTGAATATGATACACAGGTCACCAATGTAAAATTTGAATTTGAAGGCAACAAGAAGATTGCTCGTCAGATTCTGTGCATCCAGCAGGGTGAGGAAAAAACCATCGAACTTACCGAAAACGATCTTGTTTTTGTCACCAATGGTTCCTGCACCGAAAATTCTTCTCTGGGTGACAATTATCATGCACCTGTCATGAACACCCAGCAGGGAGAAGGTGGCTGCTGGCAGCTGTGGAAGAATATCGCTGCACAGCATCCTGACTTTGGACATCCGGAAAAATTCTGTTCCAATATCGAAGCAACCAACTGGGAATCCGCAACCGTCACCACACTGGATGACCGCATTCCTCCTTATCTCCAGAAAATCTGCAAACGTGACCCATTCTCTGGAAAGGTTGTCACCGGCGGCATCATCACTGTCAAAGATTCCGCCTGGATGTTAAGCTACACCTTTAACCGTCAGCCTCATTTCAAAGCGCAGCCGGAAGGTCAGCTGGTCGGCTGGATCTACGGTTTGTTTACCGATGTTCCTGGAAACTTCATCAAAAAGCCGATGAAAGAATGTACCGGCATTGAAATCTGCGCAGAATGGCTGTACCACATGGGCGTGCCGGAAGACCAGATCATGGACTTGGCAGAACACTCTGCAAGCACCGTTCCATGTATGATGCCATATATCACCGCATTCTTTATGCCTCGTGCAAAGGGCGACCGTCCAAACGTCGTACCGGACGGCTGTGTCAACTTCGCCTTTATCGGACAGTTTGCCGAAACCATCCGTGACACCATCTTTACCACCGAATACTCGGTCCGCACCGGTATGGAAGCAGCTTACACCCTGCTCAACATCGACCGCGGTGTACCGGAAGTCTGGGGTTCCTGCTATGATATCCGTGCTCTGCTGGATGCTACTTCCAAGATGATGGACGGCAAAAAACTCACCGAAATCAAACTCCCATTCGGATACCGAATGATCGAGAAAAAAGCACTGGAAAAGGTGGAAGGAACCATCATCGAAGAGATGTTAAAACGCTATAACCTGATCTAACTTCTCATCAGTTATCTCCCAAAGAAAAGGAGGGCACCGTTTAGGTGTCCTCCTTTTCTTGATGACAAAAATAAACAAAGAAACACAGTGCCAGCAGATCGGCACAGCCGCCCGGGCTGATATTTTTCTTGATAAACAGTTGATCCAGGGATTGGACTTGCTCCTCTTTCACACCGTTTTTCAGCACCTGTTGTGCCTCTTTCTGTGCCCAGAGAAGGGTCTCTCTGTCCGAGCGGGTGATGATATTGGTATCCTGCACCTTGGAAATTAATGCAATCAGTACCGAAACACCTGCGTCATTCATGGATTTTCCCCGAGAGATTTCTTCCTTTAACTTTGGCAAGCCAATCTCAAACACCGAAGGAAAACCCTGTGCTGCTTCTCCGCGGATTCCGGTAATACCGTATTCTTTATATAATTTCTCTCCATAAGAAAGTGTCTCTTTTTTCTCGATGTCTTTAAAATCATCCATCAGATGCCGGCACATTTGGGCGCACAGGCTAGAAAATTCCTTTTCTGAAGCGCTTTTATCCGCCATTCTTCCTGCCGCAGCACAGAAAATCCCCATCGAAAAAATCGCACCCTTGTGGGTGTTTACTCCACCAGTTGCCTGCTTCATCTGTTCTTCTGCTTCCCGTCCCAGCGGACGCAGGGAACAAAACAGCTCCTGTGGATTTTCTTTCCCTGCTAATCCCTGCAAGGCGCAGCTTTTAAAATAGGGATAGAGCGCGCAGGCACTGTCTGCAAAGGTGAAGATATCCATATCCCGATGCGAACCGTTGTTGTTCCGGTCAACCAGCCCCGGTTTTGGGGTTACATTAACCTCATACAACAGAGCGCGGCAGGCATCCCGCGCAATCCGGTCAGCCAGACGCTGATTCAAAAAGTCACAGATGATCTCTACTGTCCTTGCCCATATCTCTTCGATCGAATGGGCGCGGCTGCGGGCACAAACTGCCGCCTTCTGACCGCAGACAAGACATTTTCTCGGCGAAAGGCCAAGATCACTCCGGGAAATTTTGGGAATATCCGGCGACATAACATCAATATCAAACAGTCGTCCCAGCTCTGAGCCTTCCTCGATTGCTACCATCAGCTCTTTGATTTTCTTCGGAGACTCCCTTACCAGCAGATAACATTCGTCCCCTGTTTTTCCACAAAACTCCCGTTTTTCGAGGATTTCCACCCCTGCATAGGAAAGTTCGCGCAAAATTTGCCGACTTCCTTCCACAAATGCCTGGGTAAAAAGTGGAAAACTTTTAATTGCCCCTGCAATATTTAAGGTAAAACTGATGAGCGTTTTCGGGGAGTTTCCTGTTTCCCTGCTCATCATCTCCTGCTGACGGCAAACCCTTTGCTCCTTTGCGTCCAGAATCTGCGAAAGAGAAATCGGTTCCTGCTGTTTTAAGCTATCCAGAAGTTCTGCTGTTCTCATCCGTTTTTCTTTTCCTTTGCTAATTTTTCAGCTATTTTCTGTCCCTCATAGGATACCAGAAAATCAAAGGTCGTCTGCGGTACTAACTGCCGGATGGTTTCATAGTCTCCTTCCATCATGCACGCGCGTACTCTGGATGCACTGATCTCCACGCCATCCTCTTTTTTACGCAGGATTTCCACGACTTCGATGCCGTACTCGCCCAAAATTTCCTTCATCGCACTGTTATAGGCATTGGTCACCGGACAGAACGGCTCGGTGCCGACAAATCTCTTTGTGATACCCAGTTCCTTTGCAAAATATTCGCAGAAGATGCGCAGGTCAAGCTCGCAATTGATTGCTTCTGCTCGGTGCTGCTCCTTGATAAAATAGGTCGGGAATACTGCGGAAGAAATAAGGTAATCCGAAGTATGGTGCAGGATAACATTTTCCAGTCCCCTGATTCCCTCTTTAACCAGCTGATAGCGAACCGATGCCGGGAAAACACTGCGATCTTCCGAAAGAACAAACAGATGCAACACATCACATTGAGAAGCTGCTGTCTCAATCAGATAGCGGTGACCATTGGTGAATGGATTACAGTTTGCAACGATGGCACCGATGGTTTTCGGGTTTCCTTTCGGACGCTCGAGGTTCTGTACATACTGTTTGATTCCATCACGGACATTTTCCATCAGCAGGACATCGGCTGTTTCAATAATTGGAAAAAATCCCAGGTCGGAGAACATTGCCCTGTTTTTTGGCTTGGTAAAGACAAAGAGATGCTGCTGTCCCACTTCGGAGGCATGGTTTAAAAGCAGGGTAACCACGCGGGACGAAAGGCCTTCGCCCTGATAACGGTCATCTACCGCCACACATTTGATCACATTCTGCTGCAAAGAGCCGGTCGCTGCGATCTGTCCGTCCTGTGTGGTGAGATTGACGGTATATTCCACCCCTTCGTCATACTGCAGCTGCATAGATTTTAGAAATTCCTGCACCTTTTTCTTTTTTCTTCCGGTAAACGGAGTTCCGAATTCTTCGTAAAACTGGCTGTATTCCATCGTGCCTCTCCCTTGTTCTTTCTTTGATTACCAGCAAATCTCCTCTCCTGGCTTTAAAATCAGGCGATTGTCCGCTGGGAAGCTCTCTGCCATCTGCTGTGAAAACAGCTCACCGGGCTTCATATGTACCGGTACATTCTGCTTTGCCCCAATAATTTTAGCGCATCTTGCTGCTTGCTGTGCATCCATATTATAGATGCCGTCGATCGGCAAAAAGGCATAGTCAAGCTGTTCTTTTGCAAGTTCCTGCATTTCTTCAGTCTCGGAGGTATCACAGGCAAGATACAACTTCTTTGAACCTGTTGTAACAACAAAACCCATACAGGCATTCTTTGGATGGTTTCGGTTGTAGGCTGCCACAGCCTGAATCTGTACATCCTGCTGTTGGATCTTTTGATAATGGATTGTTCCATCTTTGTCCTGACTGATAAAATCTTTTGCCCGCAGTATCTTGCCGTCTGGTTTGAGCGCAACCAACTGAACCTGATTGTGGTCGCCGTGCTCATGGGAAACCAATACCAGATCGGCTGGGAGATCATAACCTTCTCCTGCAAACGGATCAATATAAATAACACATCCGGCATCACTTACCAGTCGAAAACTGCCATGTCCCTGATACAAAAAATCTGCCACAAAATGTCCTCCCTTCCTTTTCTTTATCCCTTATTATACCCTTTTCTTCGGTTCTTTAAAAGGGCTTACTTTGTCTTTTCCCGCAATGTTTTGCACAATCCTTTCCCTTTATGTAAAACACATGACAAAAAGGATTCCCGATAAAACGGGAATCCTTTTTAGAATAAATATAGAACAAATTTTGTTCGTTTTAGCAGGGGTTCTTATGCTCCCTATTTTACCGAGTGGATTTCATCCAGCAAGGTTCCGTCGCGATAAATAACCTTTGCGACGACCTTGTTGCCCATCTGAACTGGCTTCGGTACGCCTGCAAGTTCTTCTGCCATGCGTTTGAGGTCAGCGATCTCAACAACCGGCAGTTTTGCATCGATCAGTTTCTGTTTGAGTTCCTGATTCTTTCCGCCTGCTGTGTTGACTGCGATACCTCTCTGGGTAACAACAACGTCAACGGTCTTGCCAGGAGTGGAGATGCACAGGCATCTGTCTACAACCAGTGGCAGTCTAGCACGGGTCAGCGGAGCAATGATGATAGCCAATTTTGCACCTGCTGCGGTATCACAGTGGCCACCGGAACCGCCCATGATATAGCCATTGGAATCGGTGTGTACGTTAACGTTAAAGTCAAGGTCAACCTGAGTTGCACCCAGCAGAACAACGTCCAGATTATCGACACCGGCACTCTTGCCGCTGACACCTGCATACTGAGTTGCAGAAACTTCCATATGTTTTGGATTGGAACGGATGGATTCAACTGCTTTCAGGTCGAAGCACTGTACGTCCAGCAGAGCCTTGAAGCAACCTTCCTCCAGCATATCAACCATATATCCGGTGATACCGCCCATACCGTAGCTACCATGGATACCTTTTTCCAGCATCATCTCTTTGACATATTTTGCAGTAGCCAGGGTTGCGCCGCCTGCACCGGTCTGGAAGGAGAAGCCGTCCTTGAGCAGTCCGGAAGCATCGATAACCTTTGCAGCGTAGCTTGCCATCTTTAAGCCGACCGGGTCACGGGTGATCTTGGTGGTACCGGAAACGATACCAGCAGGATCACCGATCTGATCAACCGCTACCACATAGTCAACATAAACTTCTGGGATAGAGAAATCAACCAGTGGATACTCTACCAGGTTATCAGTGATAACAACAACCTTCTTTGCGTTCATGGCATCTGCAAATGCATAGCCGATAGAACCACAAGCAGATTTACCGAATTTACCGGTGCAGTTACCCATATCATCGGAGGTAGGAGCTGCGATAAATGCGATATCAATTTTGGAGGTGCCTTTTTCCATGTCGGAAGCACGACCGCCGTGGCTGCGGAAGATAACTGGTTTTTCCATGATGCCTTCAGAGATTGCTTTACCAACCTTTGCGCCCATGTAGTTGCATTCGATGCCGGTTACAACACCGTTTTTGATGTGTCCGATAATTGGTTCGTGAACATCAAAAACAGAGCTTGCGTTGACGGTCAGGTTTTTATATCCCATCTGTGCGATCTGTTCCAGAACCATGTTCAGGACATAGTCGCCATTTCTCATGTGGTGATGGAAGGAGATGGTCATGCCGTCCTGCAAACCACATTTTTCAATTGCTTCTTTGATAGATGCTACTAACTTACTCATCGTCTTCCACCTCTCCAAACATTGCTTTTTCCATCTCGATGACCTGTCTTGCACGTTCTACGATTGGAGCATCGATCATCTTGCCTCGCAGAGAAACAACGCCTTTGCCCTGTTCTTTTGCAATGCGGATGGTTTCCATAACTTCATGTGCATAATCAATCTCTGCCTGTGTTGGGCTGAATACTTCGTTGATGCCCTCAACGTGTCTTGGAGAGATCGAAGCCTTGCCGGAGAAGCCCAGAGATTTCGCAAAGCGAGCATCTGCATACAGACCGTCGATATCGTCAACATCGGTAAATGGTGTGTCGTAAACATCAACACCGCATGCACGAGCTGCACAAACCAGTCTGGTGCGGGCATAGAAGATTTCGTTGCCCTCTTTGGTTCTCTTGCAGCGCAGGTCAGCAGTGAGGTCCTCGCCGCCTAAGAACAGTGCAGCAACTCTCTCGTCAGCAGAAGCAATCTGGAATGCGTTTTCAACGCCCATTGCAGTTTCGATCAGTGGGATCAGTTTTACAGTGTTCTTTTCGAAGCCGCATTTTTCTTCCAGCTTGGTGATGTACTCGGAAACGGTCTTTACGTCCTGAGCACAGCTTACCTTTGGAGGCATAATCATGTTTGGTTTGAGCGGAATGATTTCATCCAGGTCGTGGGTCCAGTAATCGGTTTCAACTGGATTGATACGGATGATGATTTCGCAGCCTTTGTAGTGCAGGGATTTGAGCGCATTGCGCACCAGAATACGGGCAGAATCCTTTTCAGCTGGAGAAACAGCGTCCTCAAGGTCGAGGATGATGCTGTCTGCACCCAGCACGTCACCATTCATCAGAAGGTTTGGGGTGTTGCCAGGGATAAATAACATGGATCTTCTCATTACTGTTCCCCTCCTGCTCTCTTGATGGCGGTTTCTACGCGCGCTTTGATAACACAGTCGATTGCACCTTTGTCATTAACAGAGATTTTGCCGGAAGTAACGCCCAGCTCATCCACAACTTCGCGGATGCTCTTTTCGATTTCCTGTGCAAACTGGTTATATACAACCGATTCGATGCTGATTTCCAGTTTATCAGAAGGTTCTACCTTTACATATACGTCGCTCGATTCCAGTGTTCCTGCAACGGCGTTTGTTTTAATGTTCATGGTTTTGTATTCTCCCCTCATATTGTTTTGGGATAATCCTTTATTCTTCAATTCCCTTGCGGCATGGCATACCAAGGTCAAAAGGATGTTTTTCCTTGACAAACTTGGTCACATAGTCCGCGCGGTCGGTCAGCGCACTGATGTCCATTCCGTACTGATGTCCGGTGATAACAAGTTCTGTTCCTTCCGGACGTTTGTCCATCATTTCCAGGAGCTGATCTTTCGGGATGGTTCCCAGATTATAAGCATCGATGACCTCATCGAGCACCACCAGGTCATAATTTCCGGAGAAATATTTTTCTCTGACCTCATCAAATTTTTTCTGGAATTTTTCTTTGTAAAATTCCTGCTGTTCCGGGGTCAGATTAAACATAAATGGAATTGGGCCTTCATTTTCGATGTAATCGACACCTGGCAGGGAACGGATTACCGATACCTCACCGCTGTTTGGCTCCTTGAGGAACTGATAAACCAGAACCTTGAAACCATGTCCAACACAGCGCACAATCTGTCCCATTGCTGCGGTAGTTTTTCCCTTTCCGTCTCCATAGTAGAGCTGAATACAGCCTTTCTGCATAATGAATGTGCCCTCCCTTCCTTAAGGTAAAATTTTTTTCATAACAAAGGCCGCACCTGTATTGTGTGCAGCCTTTGTCCCGATCTTTTAATAGATTCGTTCAATCTTATCGATATCCGATCCAATCTTTGGTTCTTCCTTCTGTCCTACCAGTCCGACGATCAGATAACATTTTCTGACCGGATCGTATGGAATATCCTTGATCAGGGTAAATCCTTCGATCTCTCCACTGCTTCGAACGTGGTTTCGCGGAGCGGTACATTCATAGATGACGTCTCCGATGCTGATGTGCTCCTCATCGTGGAAGGAAATCGGAACATTCTGCTCAATGACTGCCTTTACCTTCTTTTCAATCATATCCAGAGAAACAATTGGTTTTTCCTTAAAGCAAAGCACGAAGCCATGTTTTACCTCTGCGTGCTCATAGTCCTCCGGATGTCCGTGCGAAAGGAAGTAACCGGTAATATCCTCCGCAGAATGTACCATCTTGCGGTAACGGATCGACTTAAAGACGATGTTGGCAATGTCCTGCGGGATTGGTCCAAACAGGTCCGGTCGGGTTACGATGACCTCTTCCCCGACGCCAAGCATCAGGTCCGCGTTGACCGGCAGGTCACTTCCTTCCCTTTTGAGGAAAGGATAAACCAGATCAAAGTGTTCTACGACCACTCTCTTTCCCTTCTGGATTGCCGCCATGATGGCGCGGGCCAGCTCAGGGCACTGAGTGAATCCCTGCTCAAAGCGGATATCCAAATGATAGGTGTGCGGGGTAGCAAAGAGGGAAAATCCCTTTTTGCTGATACTTCCCATTCCCAACGGGTCATCCAGCATCTCCAGCAGCGGCAGAGGGCGAACGTTGACACCTTCATCATCATTTGTCAGTTCCAAACCTGGGAACATACCTTTGACCAGCATACTTTTTCCCGAACCTGCGTCACCGATTACGCCGATGAGCTTGTCGGTCGGGCGAAGATACTGCTGGGCAATCTGCATTCCCAGTTCGGCCATACGGATATTGCCTCGCGGAGCAAAATAGATACTGTACAGATGGCTGATGTACGACATGAAATGCCTCCCTGTCCTGATACGCGGATAGGGATTCTGTGCCAGAATCCCTATCCGTTTTCACCTTTTACGGTTTGTTTATTTGACTAGCATTTTTTTGCATTTCTCAGAGCGAGAACACGGTTCATTTCGTTGTAAACGATCATGAAGCCTTCGTCAACGCCCATACCTGGTTTAGCAAGGATCTGGTCTGGTTTGGTAGCCATTGCGCAGTCTACGCAAACCTGGCAGGAACGGTCTGTTTCGTTGCAGGTACCGCCCTGGTATGCGCCGAATCCATGTTCTTTGCAGTAGAGAACTGCTTCGATGGTGTTGTTGATACCACCAAGGTCTGGGGTCTTGATCTGAGCCATGTGGCCAGCTTTGTTGTCGCAGAAGTAGATAACGTCTTCCAGAGTGTTGCACCATTCGTCAGCTACCAGCTCAACGTTGATGCCGCGTCTGTCAACTTCTTCTCTCAGGCCTTTGAGGCAGAGCATCTGTTTTTCTCTTTCGCCTGCATCCATTGGGCCTTCGATTCTCAGGTGGAATGGTTTAGCAGCTTCTTCGAGCTCTGCCAGGTAATCTGCCATTGCTTTGAAGTTGTCATCGCCAAATGCCTGACCGATGGTTCCGTATACGTCAATGTGGAAGATTGGAGCGTAGGAATCATCTGTGCGCAGTTTGAGGATACGATCTCTCAGCCAGCAAACGTACTCTTTGAGTTTGGAGCCGTCTCTGCCCAGTTTTGTATCAACGTTGTTGATCAGAGCGTGTGGCAGGATTGCAGCGCCTTTGAGGATCATCTTGTCTGCGTTTTCATAACGGTTATCACCGGACTGGGTGAAGATCGGAATTGGTGTTTCGGAAACGGTTGTGCCGTATTCGTCAGCAACAACTTCGCTCATCAGACGTTTTGTAGCTTTTGCAACTGCGTCCAGGATTGCCTGGGAAACGCCGTAACGGATTGCGGTATGCAGTCTCTTGCCGTCAACTTCGATTGCTTCCATCATTTTGGTCAGTTCTCTGAAGTTGTCTGCTTCTTTGCCTACCAGAGCAGGTTTGATGTATTTATCGATAACTGGGATGAAGTCCTCAGCCAGGAACAGAGGGTCACGGCCGCCTGCACCGGAGTACTGAACTGCTGCACAGTCGCCCCATGCAACCTGTCCGTCTTCCAGAACCAGCATAACCGAGATGGACTCGCCTGCCTGACGGATGGATTTGAATCCAGGAGTCATTGTGTCGCCAAAGTAAGCAGCACCGTCGGAAACTGCTCCAGATTTGATTGCTTTCTGGTCGTCAAAGAAGAAACCTGTACGGCCTGGTGCGCATACTACGTTTACGATTTTCATTTTAAAAATCTCCCTTCTTATTTGACCCAAAAGGCATCTTGGTCTTTTGGGTGCAAACCCGGATGTTAAAACCTAGGTTTGAAATATTCATTGATCCGGTGCAGAGTTTTACTGCGCCGGTTTGTCACAGTAAGTAAAATCCCTGATCGATTAATATCTTGGTCTGCCTACCAGACGGCCTTTGCTGATTGCATAAACGTCGTCGATAACCATCTGGAAAGAAACTTCACGGTTTTCAGCTTTGCCGCGTTCTGCCAGTTTTTCTTTGTGGAATTTCTTCAGGTCATCGGTAAATGGCAGGTTGCCGACTTCCAGAATACGAACTGCACCGCCGTTGTCACGAGCTGGCAGCATGATGCCTGCGTTGCATTTTGCAGGACCGAATGGGATATCGATAACACCTGCATTGATTGCAGCGATTGCACCCAAGATGATATCGCCATGACCCAGAGCGATTACTTTGTCCATGATGCATCTGGTTTCAGCTTTGATAACTTCTTTTTCATGCTCCAGACGGCTTCCTACGGTTACCTGGTCAACCAGCATGTTGGTCAGCTGTTTGGTGCAGCGCAGACCCTGTGCGTTAGCTTCCTTGGTTGGAACGCCAGCAGCTTCATGTGGAGTTTTAACGATAACTTTGGTAGCTTTTGCCAGAGCAGCACAAGCAGCACCCCAGGAGATTACGCCGAATGCTTTTGCTTCGTCAGCTGGGAAACCGCCCATCCACTGATGGAATACGGTAGTAACATTAACATCGGTGTAACCGAATTTGTGCATGTATTCGTCAGTCAGCTCTTCCAGAGTTCTGATTGCAGCAACGTCCTGGATCTGGTTACCCAGCTGGCCGTAACCAACAGTGATGTTCTTAACACCCTGTTCAGCAGCAGCCAGAGCTTCGATGATTGCAACCGAGTGAGAGATACATGGTGGAACCAGAGTACCGGTCAGAGGGCCGTATGGCTCACGGTTGATTGCAACGCCAGCCTCTTCATAGATACCGGTCAGACGGTCAACATACTGCCAGTCATACATGGTCTGTTCAATCGGAATATTTTTAGCGTATGGGATGTTGTAGGAGATACCGCCGCCTTCGTAGGAGGTAAAGCCGCCTGCGTAAGCGATTTCGGTCAGCAGTCTTGCATCTGGGGTACCATGTCTTACCTGAAGAGGAGTATCCAGAGCTTCTACTACCTGACGGCAGCCGCGTACACCATGGTTAACTGCTGGGAAGCCGTTGAGGAATGGATGGAAGTTGCCGTTTGCCATACCTTCTTTTTCACGACGGATACCTTCTGCACAGTTTTCATACTGGTTCTGACGGGTATAGGAGTCGATGGTGGTTGGCAGCAGGTCTGCTTCACCAGCATCCTGCAGATGTTTGAGCAGTTCGATGTGGTTTTCGATCAGACCAACACCAGCTCTTGGCTGAACCAGGGTTTTGCCCTCTTTCTTTGCCTTGTTGAGCTTGTTGGAGAAAACTTTATGTTCTGGCAGGGATTTGTGGTAAGCGATTGCTTCGTCCAGATCTACTTCTTTACCGGTTTCCCAGGTAGCAAGAACTTCTTTACGGATTTTGTAAAATTCGTCGTCTCTCAGCTTTTTATTTTTGATATCAATCATTTCCATCTTTTACCAGCTCCTTTTTCATGATTCTCAACGCCACGTCAGGATATTCGGTGCTCAAAAGGCCCATTGCAGCCAGAATATACTTTCTGTCTACCAGAACCTGAGCGTCCTTTGGCTTGAGGGAGAATGCATCGATTGGATTAAACAGCGCGTGCGATGCGATCTCGGCTGTTCTCTTGGTGTGGATCAGTGCTCCTCCGGTTACGATTACCGTCTTAACTGCGGTCAGATCCTTTCCGGTCTGCATATAGCTGATACCCATTGGAGAATAGTACTGTTCCAGATGTCCTGCATGACGGGTTACTGCAACCTCAATAGCAAGGGATGCAAGTGCAAAGTCGATTGCTTCCAGCTCATCGTCATCATTGGATGGAACCACGTCGGTGTGGGTTCCCAGATAATCGATCAGTTCCTTGCAGCGTTCCTCGCTCAATCCCGAAAGTTCAGACACACGCATGATATCGGTTGCATCCACGATTCCATGAATGCTGTAACGCATGCCGATGTCGCCCTCTACGGTACGTTTTGCATACTCTTCACGCAGACCTTTTAATGCAGTCATACCTGTGGTTGGAAGTCCGTAGGACATCGAGTAGATATCGGTGGTTGCTCCGCCTAAGTCAACGCCGACCAGATCGCCGATTCCGTCCTCGTCCTTGGTTCCCTTTGCAAGCAGCTTCATTGCAGTCAGCATTGCCGAAGGGGTAGGCATCAGGATGCCCTGAATCAGCTGTTCGGCGTTGCTTAAACCTTTTGCTTTGACAATCTGCTCCAAAAAGATGCTGCGGATCTTCTGCTGAACCGGCTCAACATTTGGAATATCGAGCCTTGGCATAACGTTTTCGCAGACATAGGTCTGTTTGTCTTTTAAGATCTCTTCACACTGGTCAGCACAGTTGCGGTTTCCTGCGATAATAATCGGGAAATGGTTCTTTGCTCTTGCCAGCATGCGAGCGTTATAAACGATGTTTTCCTTGTTGCCGCCGTCCGTTCCACCGGTCAGCAGGCAGATATCCGGATTGATCTCATCGATTTCCTGAAGGTCTTTTTCGGTCAGTTCATAGGAGTAGGTTTTGAGAACCTTTGCTCCTGCGCCAAGCGATGCCTGTCTTGCTGCTTTTGCGGTCAGCTCCGGAACCAGGCCGATTGCAACCATACGGAGACCTCCGGCTGCACTGGAGCAAGCGTACTGCTCCTCAAACTCGATATTGCCAATTTTTTCTCTTAAAATTGCGAGCGCATTGTTTAAGCCATTGATAATATCGGTTTCAATTGTGGTATAGCTTTGTGCTGTACCCAGAATTTTTTCTTCATCCACATCGACTGCGGTAATTTTAGTATAGGTACTTCCGAAGTCGATCAGTAAAACAGGCTTCATTGCCTTCACCCTCTTTAAGTAATCTGCTTGTTTTTAACAAACGATTCCTTATTCAATACCCAGGTCTTTTTTCAGGCAGTCGATGGTAACCTGTGGGTCGGTACCAGGGCCAAATGCGCGGTCAAAGCCCATTGCTTTGTAACGTCTCTCGATTTCTTCAACCGGAACTTTACCAACAACCAGGTTGCCGCCTGCATACAGCAGGATTCCTTTGAGGCCTGCCTCGTCGCATTTTTCTCTCATGCCTGTGCAGTCGATTTCGCCCTGTCCGTAAAGGGAAGAAACGATGATTGCATCTGCGCCAACTTCTACTGCTGCTTTAATGAACTCATCCTGCGGAACCAGTACACCCAGGTTTGTTACGTCAAATCCAGCGTCCAAAAATGCACGGTTGAGGATTGCATTACCTACTGCATGAACGTCTGCACCGATAACGCCAAGGATCAGTTTTTTCTTTTCCATTTTCTTGCACCTCTTAACAATGTTTTGTGGTATGCTTTTTTATCTCAGTTACCGGAGAGATTCAAGATATTCTTTTCTTCCGGTTTCATACAGATTGTTGCCTTCGCAGTCGATGATAACGAAAGCTGGCAGATCTTCAACTTCCAGACGTCTGAGTGCTTCTGCGCCCAGATCTTCGTATGCGATGATCTCTGCCTTTTTGATGCAGCGGGAGAGCAGTGCGCCGGCACCGCCGATTGCACCAAAGTAAACTGCACCGTGTTCTTTCATTGCAGCAATAACTTCAGGGCTTCTTTTACCTTTTCCGATCATGCCTCTCTGACCGAGTTTGATCATGGTTGGGGAATATGCATCCATACGGTAGCTGGTGGTTGGACCTGCAGAACCGATAACCTGATTGCCTTTTGCCGGAGCCGGACCTACATAGTAGATGACAGAATCCTTTGGATCAAATGGCAGTTCTTTGCCCTGTTCTACCAGTTCGCACAGACGTTTGTGAGCTGCGTCTCTTGCTGTATAGATGACTCCCGAAATTAATACGCTATCTCCACATTTTAAGTCTTTTACCTGCTCTAAGGTAAGTGGAGCTGTTACTCGTTTTTCCATAACCTTCTCCTCTTATAACTCTACAGATTTATGACGTGTTACATGGCAGTTGATATTAACTGCGATTGGCAGGCCGGCAATATGGGTCGGCATCTTTTCGATGTTAACTGCCAGAGCGGTGGTCTTGCCGCCGACACCCTGTGGGCCGATGCCCAAAGCGTTGATCTTTTCGAGCATCTCTTCTTCCAGCTGTGCATAGAACGGGTCTGCGTTGCGGACATTGGTGTTTCTCATCAGTGCTTTCTTTGCAAGCAGTGCTGCTTTATCAAAGGTTCCGCCGATGCCGACACCAACTACGATTGGTGGACATGGGTTTGGACCTGCATCCTCAACAACTTTGAGGATAAAGTCCTTGACGCCCTGCAGGCCATCGGATGGTTTGAGCATCTTGATCTGGCTCATGTTTTCGCTTCCGAAACCTTTTGGAGCAACGGTCAGTTTAAAACCGTCACCAGGAACAATATCATAGTAGATCATTGCAGGAGTGTTATCGGTGGTGTTGACACGGTCCAGTGGGTCTCTTACTACCGATTTGCGCAGACAGCCTTCGGTATAACCCTGGCGAACACCCTCGTTTACTGCTTCTTCCAGGTTGCCCACAATATGAACATCCTGTCCGATTTCCATAAATACGCAGGCAACACCTGTGTCCTGACAAACTGGAACGTATGCATCCTCAGCGATCAGATAGTTCTCGCGGATGATTCCCAGAATGTTTTTAGCCAGTGCCCAAGGCTCTGCCTGTTCGCTTGCGTTGATCTTCTCCTTAATATCCTCAGGAAGATAGGAGTTTGCTTCCATGCAAAGACGTTTTACCTGAGCGGTAATGTCCTTCGCATTAATCTCTCTCATCGTGTTTTCCCTCCCGGTTGTTTTTGGTTTTGTTATAAATCGTTCCAGAACAAATCTGCGTCAGGCCAATTCCTGTTTTCCCCTTGCTTCACAAATTCATTCTGTTTTGATAAACGCTTCGGGTTTCCCTTGCGTGTATATCCATTTTCATTTTTAGCAAAAAACTACTGCGTGTTTTAATTTATCACCAATACATTTTGTTTGCAAGTTTTGATTCAAAATAGATTTTTTATGGTTTCTTTCCTTTCTTATACAGAAACCATAAATTTGTTTGAAGTTTCCAATCACTTTAAACGAAACGCACCTGTGATTTCTTTGACGAGCGTATTTTTTTGTTTAATTTATCTATAAAATTCAATATTTTTTTGTGGGTGCATTTTCCATAAAAAGTACCAGAAAATACCGGATGCTTTCAAGTACAATATACCACAAATCCCTCGGTTTTGAAACACTTTTATGTGATAAATTTATTGGTTTTATTTTTAAATATTTTATCTAACCAGAATTACTGTATTGATGAAAAAAGAATGTCATTTTTCATAAATATCTTTTGTTTTAACATAGCTTCGGATATTGTGTTGTGCTATAATAGGAGCTGCTTTTGAGCACAACCAATCACTGTGAAAAGAGGAATGATGATGCAGACCAGAACCATCGATCTGACCCGCGGCAGCATTATGAAAGCACTGCTTTTGTTTGCTGTACCGCTTTTTATCTCCAACCTGTTCCAGCAGCTGTACAACACCGCCGACACGATGATTGTCGGAAACGTATTGGGAGATCAGTCACTCGCCGCTATCGGCTCCACCTCCGCCGTGTTTGAATTGATCATCGGATTTGCAAACGGTGTGGGCAGCGGATTCGGCATTGTAATTGCCTGTCTGTGGGGCGCCAACGACCGCGAAAAACTGAAAAAGGCGGTAGCCTCCTCGTTGATTTTGAGTTTGATGCTGAGCGCTGTTTTGATGATTGTTTCTTTTGTTGCGCTCAAGCCCCTGCTGATCCTTCTCAAAACGCCTGCTGACATTCTGGAAGAAGCCTATGGCTACATTTCCATTATCTGCATGGCGGTCGCCATCACCATGCTCTATAATCTTGGGGCTGCTCTTTTACGTGCCATCGGTGACAGCATCACCCCGCTGATTGTTCTGCTGATCGCTTCGGTATTAAATATTGCGCTGGACTTTCTGTTTATGACCCGATTTTCTATGGGGATTGCCGGAGCTGCCGTCGCCACCGTCATCGCGCAGGGCGTCTGCTGTATTTTCTGCTTCTGGTTTATCCTGCGCCGCGCAAAGGTCCTGGTGCCTTCCCGCAAGGATTTTTCCTTTGATTCGGCTCTGTGCCGGGAACTTCTGGAACAGGGCTTTTCGATGGGATTCATGCTTTCCATCGTTTCCCTGGGAACGGTTGCCCTGCAGTCCTCTATCAACGTACTGGGCACCCAGATTATCGCTGCACATACAACAGCCCGCAAACTGTTCGGTTTGCTGACCATGCCATTTGCCACCGTAGCTGCAGCAATCGCCACCTTCACTTCCCAGAACAAGGGTGCAGAGCAATATGACCGCATCCGTCAGGGTGTGTATCAGGCAAATATGCTGACCACCATCTATTCTATTGTTGTCACCATTCTGATCTTTTTATCGGCTCCATTTCTGGTTCATGTCATGAGCGGTTCCTCCGACCCGTTCATCCTGCAAACCGGTTCCATGTATATGCGCATCAATTCCCCATTTTTTATCGTACTGGGCGTACTGCTTAATCTGCGAAACGCTCTTCAGGGAATGGGACGCAAGATCATTCCGCTGTTCTCCAGCATCATCGAACTGGTCGGAAAGGTCATCTTTGCTTCGCTGCTTATCCCATTTATGGGGTATCTCGGTGTATGCTTCTGTGAGCCGTTTGTCTGGAGCTGTATGGCATTGCAGCTGTGGTTTTCCTTCTACCGCAGCGAAGAAATCCGGGCAGTCAAATAACTCCCTGCCCCAGAAAATTTTGTACTGGTCCTAGTCACCCATCTGGATGTACTTGAAGCCTTCTCCATGTACCTCGTTGGATTCCAACACCACCATGAAGGAAGCCGGGTCCGCCGCTTTGACCGCCTGCTGTACCTGATACATCTGTTTATCGCTGCAGGCACACATGACGACCTGTTTGTCATCTTTACTGTAACCGCCTGCCGCCTTGATGAGGGTGGAACCGCGATGACAGGTATCCTCGATGGTCTGGGAAATCTTGTCCCCATGATCGGTAACAATCAGGGTGAGCTTTCCGGCATTTGCACCGTACATCACCTTGTCGATCACCGCGGAGAAGATAAAGTTCACGATCATACCGTAGATAACACCATCCACATCCTTAAAAAGGATACCACCTGCCATGACAATGACAAAGTCGGTCAGGAAAACCAGTTTTCCCAAAGACAGATGCGGATGCAGGCTCTTGAGCGCCATCACCATGAAGTCTGCACCTCCGGTAGAGGAATTTTGCATATAAATGAGTGCATAACCGATTCCCATAATAACCCCTGTGCAGAGGGCAGCAAGCAGACGATCCCCGTCATATGCCGGGAACATCGGACCGATATAATCTATGAAGAAAGAAGAGATAATCATACAGCGGATAGAACGGAAGAAAAATCCCTTTCCCAGCAGCTTATAGCACAGCAATGCCAGCGGGATATTGAGCACCACGATGGTTGCGCCCAGCGGAAGCCCAAACAGACGATTGAAAATCAGGGCAATACCCGAAAATCCGGTCAGCGGAAATTCAGCATTGACCGCAAAGCTGTCCAGTGCAACTGCAACCAAAATTCCGCCCAGTGTTTCCATCAAAAATGGGATAATCCTCCGTTCCCATTTCTCCTTCATTGTCAAACTCATGCCGTTTCCTCTTTTCTTTCTGTCTTTTTTCCATTTTCTTTCCTACGAAAAAAGAGCGTTTGCAGATCTTCCATATGATCCGCAAACGCTCTTTTCTGTTTTTAACTATATCATACAGTTTTTTAAAAGTCAAGCAATGTATTTTTATTCTTTTTAACTAAAAAATATCCTTTTTTTATTTTCTACAAACCTCCTTGTTTTTTCAAAACTTCCATGATATGATAATTTTAGTAATGATCCTGATTTTTATCGAATCGAGGTGCTTTTTATGAAACGAATCCTTGGGCTGATGCTTTCCCTGACCCTTTGTATGACGCTGCTCTGCGGCTGTCAGGTACAAAAAGGAAACTATCTCAAACCGGTCAAACTCACTGAATCCGAGCGTGAGCTGCTGACACTTACCAATCCAAACCTTCCGATTCTGCTGGACTACCATGTCGAGGGTGCAAAATCGATGACAATCGAAAAGATGATCTTAAAAGATGGAGCATGGGTCAAGGAAGAAGGTTCCTTGTTTGCTATGGAAACAGATGACGCTTCCAAGCCGATGGAGGGCCGCATGGCGCTCAATTACAGCACCGAGTCCAACAGTTTCGGACTTACCTCCGCTGCGGTGCGGGAAACTGCCGGAAGCCTTGCGCGCACCGCTGAGCTGAGCAATCACTCCGAATACGAGATGCGCAGTGCAGCTACCAACCAGAATGAGACTACCGTTACCCTCAATGAGCCGGTCTACCTGCTGCTCTTCTGCGCAGACAAACCGGATAACTCCAGCGATGGAACTGTCCCAACCGACCCGCTTGCTCACCCGGAAACCTTTACCAGCGAGTACGTTGAGATGATTACCGTCACCTTTTCTGATAAACCACTTCACTAAAATCCAGTCACGGAGGTACCGATGAAAAAACTGCTTCTTTCTCTGCTGAGTATCCTTATGCTGATTTTCCTGCTTTCCGGCTGTACGCCGCAGCAGGAAAAAGTCGGCAACTATCTTGAAAAGGCAGAGCTTACCGAAGAGGAGATCAATATTCTCAAGCTGGCAGAGGCACAGGAACCGCTCCTGTTTGACTTTACTGTTGACACGGGAAAATCCTTTACCATTCAAACCTTTGAGCTTCAGGATGGACAGTGGGTCGCTTCACAGGGCTATTCTTCCAGCATCAATCAGGATAACCTTCCGATCGATGGACGCATTGCCATCCGGCAGGATGAAAAAACCGGCGCATTCCTTTTGATTGCGGTACAGAGTAAGACCGGTTTCACCCATTCCGCTCCGATGCCGGATGAAAGCATACCGGAATATTCTGCTCATTCCACCACTTCTCTGAGCAGCCGCACCGAAATTCAGATAAACAAACCAATTGCGTTTCACGTATACTACGGTTACTCGGATAGCCAGACCTCCCACACCGCTTATTTCCCGGACTATGCGCTGGAGCATCCGGAAGAAATCGACAGCGACTATGCTCAGATTGTTGCCATTACCTTTTCAGATAAACCTTTGTCCTGATATACGCTAAAATAGATTCTGAAAGAAGGCGGACAGATGAACCATCTTCTGAATTATCTTGAGCACAACGGCATCTTGCTGTGCAACCAAAACCCGTTTCTTCCCGCGTTGGAGGATATCGGATGCAGCTGGAACGATGTGGTGGAACTGATTGACAACCATCAGCTGTTTTACTGTAAGGTCTTTCAAAAGCGCACCACCTATCTCAGTGCGGAATGTTACTACCTTTTGAAAAATCTTCGTTTCCCAAAACCTCTTACTCCATCCGCCGAGAGAATTTATTCTTTTCTGCTCAACAAAGCTCCCGCAGAGACCACCTTTTTGAAAAGCGTCTCCGCTCTTTCTCCCAAAAGCTATCAGCAGGGCTTTGACTTTTTGCTGCAAAACCTGTATGTGACCGCATTTTCCAACTGCCAAACCCTCAACCCTAACTGGTCCTCTTTTCGGTATTGTACCAGTGTGACGTGGGAGGATGTTTCCCCTAACTGCTATTGCATGGAAAACGCAAAGGAGCGTCTTTGGGAGATTTTATCTCACATCATGTCAGAAAAACTGTTTTGTTCCTTACTGCGATAAAAAAACGCCGCTTGATTTAAGCGGCGTTTTTTTATACGATTTTTTTATCCTATCTGCCCAAAATTTCCTGTGCCTGCTCTTCGGTCAGGTCGTAGTGGTAAAACAGGCTGTAAAATTCCTGCACTTCCTTCACCATATCGTAGTCATAGATTTCAGGATAAAGCAGATTTCCCAGCCATTTGACACCGATGACGCGGTTTGCTGCCGGAGGCTGGTCCAGGAAGCTGTACGGTTCGGATGGAATTTTGCTGTAATTGCCTTCCTGCACCGCTGTCAGCTCCTGCCAAACCGGATCATTTGCCACGCCGTCTGCCATCGATTGCTCGCCAAACAGCAGAACATCCGGATTCCAGTTAAGCAGCTGCTCAAAGCTGATCTCCATTGCACCGCTGCCAGCACCTTCCACCTGCACGCAGTTGTCTGCGCCCACAAGTTCAATTACTTCGATATGAAAAGAGCCTTGTGCAAAACTGCTCAGTCCGTTCTCATTCAGTCCATAATAAACGCTCTTGCGCTCCTCCTGCGGAATGGATGCCGACTTTTCCTGTGCATCCTGCATGGTCTGGTCACAGTAGTCCGCAATTTTGTTTGCCTCTTCTTCGCAGTCAAGCAGCTGTCCCAATGTACGGAAGGCTGTTCCTGTTCCTTCCAAATCTGCTTCGATAAAGACGACCGGAATTCCCAGCTGTTCCTGAAGATCGTCCAGCTCCTCCTTCATGCCGTCCTTGACCTCACCGATATCGATAATAACCTGTGGATCTGCCGCAATTACCGCTTCTTTGTTGAGGTCAGATTTGCTTCCATAAAAAGCGCCAAAGACTGGAAGATTTACAAACTCTTCTCCATAATAAGCCTCTGCATTCTTGGCAACCTCACCGGCGCGTCCCACCATCTTGTCAGCCGCAATAGAAAACAGACACTGCTGCGCCATATTACCGGATGGAGCGACCCGCTTGATCTGCCCTTCAAAAGAAACGGTTCTGCCCAGCGAGTCAGTAAACTCCCACTGACCTTCCTTTGTCTGTTCCGTAGCCTGAGCACTTTCTTCCATTTTTTCTTCTGTCTGTGTCTCCTGTGTCTGCTCAGTCTGTTCGGTTTGCTGTGTCTGCGAGCAGGCAGAAAATGCTGCTCCCATCATCAGTGCTGCCAGCATCAAAGCCATCAGTCTGACTGTAAAATGTTTTTTCATCATATAAAATTCTTCCTTTCGATTATTGTATCTGATCCGGCACGCACACCAGATAGCTTCCATCCGACTGCTCAATCGAGTGAATCCGGACATTTACTCCATAAGCCTCATTTAAAACTTGTCGGTCAACCGCTGTCTGCGGGCTGCCCTCACTTAATACCTTTCCGTCTTTGAGCACCAGAATCCGGTTTGCATAATTTAATGCATGTTCGGGATTATGGGTAGAAAGCAGGATACCGTATCCCTGCTGGGCTAAGGAGGAAATCATCTGCATGACCCGAATCTGGTTGCCGTAGTCAAGGTTTGCTGTCGGCTCATCCATCAGCAGGTAGTCTGCATCCTGTGCCAATGCCCGCGCAATCAGCGCAAGCTGGCGTTCTCCTCCGGAAATTTCCGCGATGCTGCGGTCGCTCAGATGGGAAATTCCCATCCGTTCGATTGCCCTATGCGCTGCCTCTTTCTGCGCTTTGCCGGGACTGGAAAAAAGGCTGTGGGAACCAGCTGTTCCCATCATCACCATCTCAAAGACAGTATATCCAAACACCGGTGTGCTGTACTGTGGAATATAAGCGATCTTTTCTGCAAGCTCTCTCGTACTTAAGGTGCGCAGATTTTTATTTCCCAGGAAAATATTTCCCGAATAACCGGTATTGATTCCCAGAATGCAGCGAAACAGCGTACTTTTGCCAACTCCATTTGGACCGAGCAGGCAGAGAAAATCCTTTGGTGCAAGGGAAAAGCTCACCTTTTGAAGAACCGGATGATTTCGATATCCAAACGAAACCTCCTGGACTGAAAGGATCTCTTGATGTTTCATCATATGTCTCATCACATGTTCCATCATCGCTTTCCCTCCTTTAACAGCAAATAGAGAAAGAACGGTGCCCCCACAAAGGAGGTCAGAATCCCCAGTGGGATCTCCGCCGTAGTCAGGGTGCGCGACAGATTGTCCACCAGCATCATAAAGCTTGCACCCAGCAAGAGGGAGACTGGCAGTGTGGCGCGGTAATCGTATCCGACCATCATTCGCGCAAAGTGCGGGATCACAAGTCCCACCCAGCCGATCATACCGCTAATCGACACACAAGCGGCTGTAATCAGTGTAGCACACAGAATAACCACGTAGCGCAGTATTCTGGTATTCACCCCGATGCTCCTTGCTTCTTCCTCGCCCAACGTCAGGATGTTAAGCCGCCATCGAAGCAGCAGCAGAATCAAACATCCAATCCCAATCGGGATAACTGCAAACAGGAGATCCTGCATCCGGATGGCAGACAGGCTTCCCATCAGCCAGTAGGTAATCTCAGGCAAGGTATCGTTTGGGTCTGCCACCAGCTTGATAAAGGATATCCCCGAAGAAAACAATGAACTTATCATGATGCCGCCCAATACCAGACCGATCATCGGGCTGGATTTTACCTGGGACGCAACCAGCTGCACCAGCAGCACCGCACCAAGGCCACAAACGAAGGAAAAGGCAGAAATGTTAAAATAGGAAAAGCCCAGCAAAATTCCCAGTGCCGCACCAAAACCAGCTCCCGCCGAAGCACCCAGCACATCCGGAGAAACCATCGGATTTTGAAACAATCCCTGATAGCAAAGACCCGCTGCCGAAAGTCCTGCTCCGATCAGTGCCGCCGAAAGCACGCGCGGCAATCGAATATTGAACACAACACGTTCTGCTGCTGAACTCCAGAATGGTTCTATTGAAATCAGGCGGGAGAGAAGGATTCCCCCCAGCTCTTTTGGGGAAACTGCATATCTTCCCAACAAAAAAGACCCCAGAAAGCAGACAACAAACAAACTCCCAAGCAGCAGAATTGTCCGAATCCTGCCTTCCCTGCTTTCTTTTCTGATCCCTTCTTTTTTTTGCATCCAATTCCTCCTGTCCTGCGTTATTCTCAGATAAGAATAACGTATTTCTTCTGATTCGTCAATAGACTGCATTCGTCCTGGTTTCCTGTTTACAAAAATCGGATTTGTGATACAATCATCTTGTCCGTATATTCTCCCATCATGCAAAGTTCTTGCAGAGGAAACAACATGCCGACTCGATTTGTCACCATACAAAACAAGGTTTATCAGTTTGACTATGACTATAAAAACACCGATTTCCGCCGGGAAGCACTCAATCGGATGACCAAAGAAACCTGGGGATTTTCCTTTGAGCGCTGGTATCAGAACGGTTTCTGGCCGGACAGCTGCGTACCCTATTCCCTGTTTGACCTGCAAAAGATGGTCTCCCACGTCACCGCAACGATTTTCACCTTTCCGCTGGAAGGAAAAATGCTCAAAGCACTCCAGCTTGGTACAGTGATGACCGACCCGGATTATCGCGGTCGTGGACTGAGCCGCTGGCTGATTGACAGGGTACTGGAAGATTTTGAGAAATAAGGCTGATATCCGCAAGCTGGATGTAACACAGCAGCAGGACCAGCAGATTCTTATGCGCATCGCTTCCCAAACAACTGCGCAATACCGGATGACACCACTGCAAAACCAATCGATGCTCTTTTTGTACAGCGGCTTTTCCGAGTTATCCTTTCTGGAAAACAGCCTGTACTATTTCCCTGAAATGGATGCTGTTGCAATTGCTTTTGTCAAAGAGGATACTCTGGCCGTCTATGATGTTCTGTCCCCGAAAAAAGTTCCACTTAACCACATCATTTCTTCCCTGTCTGATTCCCAGACCAAGCGGGCGGAGCTTTATTTTCTTCCGGAAGAACTGTCCGGTTTTTCCGTTTTTCCTCTTGAGCAAAAAGACTCTACCTTATTTGTTCGGGGAACCGATTTGTTCTTTACAAAACAGCTCTGTCTTCCTGTCACCAGCCATACCTGATTTCTTGTTTGTCTGCCCTTCACCATCATGGTGGAGGGCTTTTCTTTTTCGACACTTGACGGTTAAAAAATTCTATGGTAATATCATTAAGTCAATTTAATTATATTTGCTTAACTATTTGGAGGTGTTTTCCTTGACACGCGATGTTGTAAAAAAATTTTTCTATACTCTTTCCTTAAATGAACTGAATCTGATGAACCATAACCAGCTTTGTCCGGATGTCAGCTATAACACTCTGCTTTATCTGGATCTGATCTACTTTATCCCTGACTGTACTGCCAGCAAGATTGCCCAGCAGCTTCATATCTCAAAGCCGGCAGTCACCTCAAAAATCAATGATATGATCGCACAGGGGCTGGTCAAAAAGGTGCAGAGTCAGAAAGACAAACGGGTCTACTATCTCACCTTCAATGACCAGGTTGCCAAAGCTTATGAAAATTATAACCGCAGCCTTTGTCGTGCGGTTTCTCTTGCAGAGCAGGAACTTTCTCAGGAAGAAATCGATGTTTTCTGCCGCGTACTGGAAAAAATCGGAGAAAAATATATGGAGGACATAAACCATGAACAACCAAATTGCAAAAAAATTTGATACCCTTTCCCTGTTAAAATTTACCCTTCCCTCTATGATTATGATGCTGTTTATGGCATTATATCAGATGGTGGATGCGGTGTTTGTATCAAATTTCGTTTCTGAAACTGCGCTGTCCGCACTGAATATCGTCTATCCGCTGATCAGCTTCATCATTGCAGTGGCTGTCATGCTTGCCACCGGAGGAAGTGCTGTCATTGCCAAAAAGATGGGAGAGGGAGAACATGCCCTTGCCCGTCAGTTATTCTCGATGGTGGTACTGATCGGTGTGCTGTTTGGTATCGCCATGACCCTGGTAGGAATTTTCTTTACCCGCCCGCTGATTCATCTGATGGGCTCCACCCCTGCCTTGGACCCTTACTGCTACGACTATCTGTATACCCTGATGCTGTTCTCTCCGTTTGCTGTGCTCCAGCTTTTATTCCAAACCTTTTTTATCACAGCCGGCAAACCTCATCTTGGTCTGGTCGTCACTGTCCTTGCCGGAATTGCCAATATCTTTTTCGACTTTTTGTTTATCGTTGTCATCCCTCTGGGTGTAAAGGGTGCCGCTTATGGAACGGCCATCGGCTACTGCATCCCGGCAATCTTTGGGCTTATCTTCTTCTCTCTGGATCGAAACGGCAGTCTGCGTTTTGTAAAGCCTATCTTTGATGCCCCTGTTCTGGCACATATCTGTGCAAACGGTTCCTCCGAGATGGTAACCAACCTCTCCAATGCCGTAACAACTCTGTTTTTTAACCTCACCATGCTGTATTATCTCGGGGAAGCAGGCGTTGCTTCCATTACCATTGCTCTGTATGCACAATGGTTTTTGACCTCAATCTATTTTGGATTTGCTTCCGGTGTTGCACCGGTATTCAGCTATAATCATGGCTGTGAAAACCATGAACAGCTGCACCGCATTTTCAATATCAGCATCCGTTTTGTTGCTATCAGCGCTGTCGGTGTCGTGCTGTTTGCGCTCCTTGCCTGCGATATGCTGATTTCCATCTTCGTCTCTCCTTCCAGCGAGGTATTTTCCATTACCTCGTCGGGATTTAAACTGTTTGCCACAAGCTTTCTTTTTGTGGGAACCAATATCTTTTCTTCCGGTATGTTTACCGCACTCTCCAACGGAAAGGTCTCCGCAATCATCTCCTTTTTGCGAACCTTCGTCTTTCTTCTGCTGTCCATGTTCCTGCTTCCAATGGTGATGGGAGTAAACGGAATCTGGCTGACCGTTCCGGTTGCAGAATTGCTGACACTTGGCGTCTCTATTTTTTACTTCATTCGACTTCGTAAAGTTTATCACTATTAATTTTACACGATTTTATGCTTAGAAAGGGCTGATGAGGCGTGCATGGCCACAAGCGCAAATAGTCCCATACGAAATCCAAACAAACTGAATCTATTTTCGTATGGGGGATTTTATCATGAAAGAGAACAAATATAACGAAAAAACTTTTTTTGAAAAATACAGTCAGATGAGCCGCTCCAAACAGGGTCTTGCAGGAGCAGGTGAGTGGAAAACACTTGAGCCGCTCCTTCCTGATTTTCGTGGAAAAGCGGTGCTGGATCTCGGCTGTGGCTATGGATGGCACTGCATCTATGCAGCAGAACATGGTGCAAAACAGGTCATCGGCATCGATATTTCCGATCGCATGCTTGCTGTTGCCCGGGAAAAAACTCATTTTGAACAGGTGGAATATCGCTGCACCGCAATTGAAGACGCTCAGTTTGAGGAAAACAGCTTTGATGTTGTGCTTTCTTCCCTTGCGCTGCACTATATCGAGTCCTTTGATATGGTTGCAAAACAGGTTTCTCGCTTCTTAAAACCGGGAGGGACCTTCCTGTTTTCCTGTGAGCATCCTGTCTTTACCGCAGAAGGCTCCCAGCAGTGGGTAACCGATCCGGATGGCAGTATTGCACACTTTCCTGTCGATAACTACTATTATGAAGGAAAGCGAACCGCAAACTTTCTGGGGGAATCGGTAACGAAATATCATCGCACCCTTACCACCTACCTGATGGGTCTGCTCAACAACGGTTTTGAAATTACCGCTGTTGCAGAACCTATGCCTCCGGAAGATATGCTGGATCTTCCCGGAATGAAGGATGAGATGCGCCGCCCGATGATGCTGATTGTTCGTGCAGTCAAAAAATAAGTTTCTCTGGAAAGGCTCCCTATTCTGGGAGCCTTTTTTATATTCTTTTACCAAAGAATTACAGTATTTTGTAAACTTATTGCATAAAATATGTTCTTTGTGGATGGTTTGTAAATATTAGCACTCTCCTATTGACAGTGCTAATATTCCGAGTTATACTATGTTCAGAACAAAAGAAAAAGACCTCCAGAGGAACGAAAGCTCCTCGCAGAGATCCAATCCCGATGTTCTTACGAACAATTATAATGGATTTAAATGGAGGAATGATTTATGTTATTACCAAGCCTGTTTGGAGAAAACCTTTTTGATGAAATGATGAACTTTGATTTCGACAAAGAACTGGAACGTATGACCAGACCTTTGTACGGAAAACATAATAAGAACATGATGAAGACCGATGTTCGTGAAACTGAAAACAGTTATGAACTGGACATCGACCTGCCTGGATTCAAGAAAGATGAAATCAGCATCCAGCTGGACAACGGCTATCTGAGCATCCAGGCTGCAAAAGGTCTTGATAAAGACGAAGAAAAGAAAGATGGTCAGTATATCCGCAGAGAACGTTATGCAGGCAGCATGAGCCGTACCTTCTATGTCGGCGATGCTCTGACCCAGAACGACATCCATGCAAAATTCGAGGATGGTATCCTGAGACTGACCGTTCCGAAAAAAGAGCCAGCTAAAATCGAGCAAAATAAATACATCGCAATTGAGTAATTTTCCTCTCTAAATGCGTCAAAAAGCAGGGAGCCAAGAACCGAATGGTTCTTGGCTCCCTGCTTTTATTATGCTATACTTGATGCAAAGCTCCGACAAACATCTATCTTAAAGGAGGAAGGTTTCATGTTTTCCTTTTTGGATTGTTTCGACAGAATTACTGGAGAAATCCTTACCTTAAAAATCATCGAGAAAAATCCCGGTGATGAGCAGGCAATTCCTTTTTACTATTATGATATTTACAAAAACGATTTCGACCAGCCCATCGGAAAGATCAGCATTCGGATCGGTCATAATTTCCACTCCTACTATAACGGAAATTTAGGTTATGAAATTGATGAACCATACCGCGGGCACCATTATGCCATGATCGCCTGTCAGATGCTGCTGCCTGTCGCAAAAGCGCACGGGATGGATTATCTGGACATTACCTGCAACGAAGACAACATCGCCTCCTATAAAACGATGGAACGCCTTGGCGCAGAATTGCTTGAAATATGCGATGTTCCAAAAACCTATTGTTACTGGGAGGAAGGAATCAAACCACATCGTATCTACCGCTTAAAACTAAGCTAAATCTTTTCAACTCCCATGAAAGGGAGTTGATTTTTTCCTTAAGAAGTGATATATTTGTCTTATAAAGAGATATATTTATCACTTTTAAGGAGGAACCTTCATGAAACAACTCTTCTCCCTCAAATTTCTGTGGAAAGTTTATGCCGTGCTGATTACAATTTCCATTATTCTCATGCTCATTAACCCAGATCTCCCCATGAAAGAGGTCATTTTATGTCTTACCATTTTGATCGTATTCAGACAGGACTACACTCAGCTTGTTTCCGATCAGTCAAAAGAACAGCCTTCCCGCACCCCACACATTAACCCTAAGCTGGGCTGGCTGGGTCTGCTGGGATTTTTGGGATTTTCCGGAATCCCCTGTTATCTGCTTTCCGGACAGACTTTTCCCTTCCTTTTCTTCTGTTTCTTCGGATTTTTCGGATTCTTTTTCGAGGGAAAACTTTCCGATATCCTGCGCGACGAACGCTTTTGTCAAAATGAACTGCGTGCCACTGCAAATGCCTCTCGTTTTTGCATCCAGATGATCGCTTTTTGCGTCGTCATATCTGCACAGCTGAACTCCTCTCAGTTCCTTTCTCCATTTTTAATGTCCTCTCTGGGGCTGTGTCTGGGATTGGTCAAATTTTTGCAGCCCTATCTGCTGTACCGCTACGACCAACTGGAGGACTAGGATATGCCGGAATTTCGCTGCGAATTAAAAAAATACAGACAACTCAAAAACCTGACACAGGAACAGCTTGGTCAGATGGTAGGGGTGCGCCGGGAAACCATCATGCGCCTGGAAGCTGGAAAATATAACCCTTCGCTGAAACTGGCGGTGGATATTTCCCGTGTTGTGGGCGCACCGATTGAAGATATCTTTATCTTTGATTAACACCTTGACCTTCCCATCTGCATATGATATAATATTGGGCATACTCTTTGCACTGCATCTTATCTACAGTACAAACTGAGCAGGCGTAATGCCGGGTCACCTTGGTGACAGCGGATGAACAGTATGGGTATCTGCGGGACAGTAGTTTACTAGTTATTGTCCCGCAGGTGCTCTTTTTTTAGGGACGGTAACCTGATAAACTTTGCAGGTCACAGAGTTATCTTTCACTTTTTACACTGGAGGTAACTTACCATGAAAAACCAAAACCCATCCCAAACCATTGTCAACGAAACCCACCTTGCCATGCGCGTTTCGGTCATCAGCGTCATTGTCAATCTGGTACTGTCCGCCTTTAAGCTTCTGGCAGGTATCTTCGCCAATTCCGGCGCGATGATCTCGGACGCTGTCCACTCCGCCTCGGACGTGTTCAGCACCTTCATCGTCATGATTGGCGTCACCATCTCGGGCAAAAAAGCAGACAAAGAACATCCATACGGACATGAGCGCATGGAATGTGTTGCTGCCGTTGTTCTTGCTGTCATCCTCTTTGCAACCGGACTTGGAATCGGTTGGAGCGGTATCCAGAAGATTTTCTTTATGAACTCAGATTCTCTGGAAGTTCCGGGAATGCTTGCACTGATCGCCGCACTTGTTTCCATCGTCACCAAAGAATGGATGTACTGGTTCACCAAATTCACAGCAGACAAAATTCGCTCGGATGCACTGCGCGCTGACGCATGGCATCACCGTTCCGATGCGCTTTCTTCCATCGGTGCTTTAATCGGTATCGGCGGCGCAAGACTGGGATTCCCTGTTCTGGACCCGATTGCCAGCGTGGTCATCTGCCTGTTTATCCTCAAAGCTGCCATCGACGTATTCCGCGATGCAGTCGACAAGATGGTCGACAAATCCTGTGACGAAAAGACCATGGAGGAAATGCGCCAGGTCATCTGCAAACAGGACGGCGTGCTGGGCATCAGCAGCCTGCAGACCAGAATGTTTGGCTCCCGCATCTATGTGGATGCCGAGATTGAAGCAGACGGCAGTCTGACGCTGGTACAGGCACACGATATCGCCGAGGAAGTTCATCAGTCAATCGAAGACTCCTTCCAGGATGTAAAGCACTGCATGGTGCATGTAAATCCGGTTCACAATGTATAAACTATGGTAAAGAAAAGGGACTGTTCCGTTGGAACAGTCCCTTTTTATATTTTCATGATTATTTTGCAGCTTCAGCAGCTTCCAGTTCTGCTTTTTTATCCAGATAGAGGCGGTGGATCATCGCCAGTTTATCCGGAATCTCAATGCTCTGTGGACAATGGTTCATACACTGCTGGCAGCCAACACAGTGTTCTGCGCCGTTGCCGTTTTCCATAACCTCTTTGTAGTCCTCTACAAAGGATTTGTCCTTTCCAAAGATCTTCAGGCGGGAATAGATTGCAAAGATTTCTGGAATGTCCACACCCATCGGGCAGTCCATACAGTAACGGCAGCCGGTACATGGAATATCGTTTACCTTGCGAATTTCTTCCACTACCTTTGCAACTGCTTCCAGCTCCTTCTCGTTCATTGGCTCGAAGTTGGTCATCATTGCAACGTTATCTTCCAGCTGTGCCATATCGCTCATACCGCTGAGCACAACGGTAACCTGAGGAAGAGATTCTACCCAACGGATTGCCCAGCTTGCAATCGAGCGGTTCGGCTCCATCTCCAAAAATGGTTTTGCTCTCTGCTCATCCAGTGTTGCCAGATATCCGCCACGAACCGGTTCCATAACCATACAAGGCAGATTTCTCTTTTCCAGTTCACGATACAGCTGTTCTGCGCCCTGATTCTGCCAATCCAGATAGTTTAACTGAATCTGAACAAAATCCCAGTCATAGTCATTAAGAATCTGGGTAAATACCGGATAGGTGTCATGGAAGGAGAAGCCCAGATGTTTGATCTTGCCCTGACGCTTCATTTCCTGCAAAAATTCCACACAGTGGAACTCTTTTACCTTCTGATAATGATTGCGGTTTAAGCTGTGTACCAGATAAAAGTCAATGTAATCGGTTTTGAGTGTCTTAAGCTGACGCTCAAACAGATCTTTCATCTCCTGCTCATCCTTGCAGACCCAGATGCTCATCTTGTCTGCCAGATAGTAGCTGCTGCGATCGTAGATTTCAAATGCTTTGCCGAAAATCTTTTCAGATTCTCCTTTATGGTAAACCACAGCGGTATCAAAATAGTTGACGCCCATGTCGTATGCTTTTCTCAGAAGTTTTACAGCTTCCTCAACATCTACTTCATCACCGTTCTTTGGGAAACGCATTCCGCCATAACCCAGACGGGAAATCTCACATCCAAATTGTGGAATCATTCTGCGGTCAATCATGTTTTCTCGCTCCTTCTTCTCAAAAACAAATTTTGTGCTTTTGATTTTCTTCTTTACCACTTTATGGTATCACAACATCCCGTTCGATACAATCTGCATTTTGACAAAATATTTCCATGCAGATTTTACCACAGAAATATTCCGCTTCAAATATGAACATTCCTAAAATTTACGCCTTTTTCTCCCCGAAAAAAGCCGAAAAGATTGACCTTTTACAGCAGTTGGTTTAAAATAAAATGGAATTTATCTGCCCAAAACGCAATTTTTATTTCAGAAAGGTGATGTCACTTTATGATAAAGGTTTCTCCTTCCATTCTCTCGGCTGATTTTGCAAATCTTGGAGAAGAAGCACGCAAAATGCAGCAGGCTGGTGCTCCATGGCTGCACATCGATGTTATGGACGGACATTTCGTTCCAAACATTTCCTTTGGTGCTCCGGTTATGAAATGTATCCGCAAGGATTTTGACGGTATCTTTGACGTTCATCTGATGATCAGCGAGCCACTGCGCTATCTGGATGACTTTGTAAAGGGCGGCGCTGACATGATTACCTTCCATCTGGAATCGGACAGCGATCCGGATGCTACCATCGCTGCTATCCATGAAAAGGGCTGCAAAGCCGGCATCTCGATCAAGCCCAAAACCCCTGCTGAAGCAGTAAAACCATATCTTGACCGCGTTGACATGGTTCTGGTCATGACCGTGGAACCTGGTTTTGGCGGACAGAAATTTATGACCGACATGATGCCGAAGGTTACCCAGATCCGTCAGTGGATTTCCGAAACTGGCAGAGAAATCGACCTGCAGGTTGATGGCGGTGTCAATGCTGAAACAGCAAAGGTTTGCGTCGAAGCTGGCGCAAATGTGCTGGTTGCAGGCTCCTACCTCTTCTCCAAGCCGGATTATGCGGCTGCAATCAAGACTCTGGTCGACTAATCTCTTGAAAAATGGTGATCCAGCTTTTGCAGTGCATCCTCTTTCATTAAACAGCTGCCGTGCTCGGAAAGTACCGCGGCAGCCCCGTTTGGATGCAGAGCACAGCTTCCATATTCCAGCAGGATTTCTTTTGCGGCAGCTACCTCTTCTTCCGGCAGCAATACGGTCAGATAGTAGCTGTCATCCATCCAATAAAGCCTGTTTTCTCCGGCTTTATTCCCCATCCGTTCATACAGCCGCAGGCATCCGCCCAGCATCTCCTCACTGGTGCCAAAGCGAAACACCTGCAGCTGTCCCTGATCCTGCACAATGCGAGTCAGATGAAAGATGGTCTGATCCTCGTCCTGGGAAATCTCGATTGCAAACTCCCCCTCTTCGACCGGAAACCCGCTTTGCTGGGATGCTTTGTGCAAAAGCCGAGCCAGAATACTCTGGGTCAGCGGGTCCGGCTGTTTGATCTGCTGGGGACACAATTCCCACGCAGCAAGCTCTGCTGCGCTGAGGATGATTTCCAGCTTATTTTCTCCCAGGCGTTTTAACTTCATCGTGACCACCATACCTTTCCAGAAAGATCTTGTTCTGTCTTAAAAACAGAAATTTTGCTCTGACCCTTCCACCACCCATTTTGTTTTTGATTGAAAGGAGTCTTTTCCCGAATGTCTTTTTTCGATTGGCTGACCACCGGTTCTTCTCACGGCATTCTGCTGGAACAGGAAAAAGAGCCCGCTCTTTCCAAGCCGTTTCTGCCGTTTTTAAGTTCCGTTTCTTTGCAGACTCAGCCTTTTTCTCATGGATATGACCTGTCGAAGCCTTTGAGCAAGGCACAGCTGAGTCATATCGCAGCCCTTGCCCACATCATCGACGAGCGCGACGGGAAACCTCTGTCCCAAAAACTGGACAGCTGCACCAAGCAGAGCATCGACTTTTTGTGTGCTGATGCCATCGATGATGAGCCGTACGTATCCAGCCAGTTAAATCCTCTGCTGCACTGCCGCACCGAGATTGTGACTGCACTCAACTGGCTGGCAGACGCTTTTGAAGCAAAACATCGCTTTATTGCTGTATATAAAAATATGTCCTCACTGGACACAAAAATTCCGGCTTCCATCGAATCGGTAGAAGTGCGCCGTATGGAAGGCCGCTACCCGATGGAAATCCGCGCTTTCCGCAACCTGGGCAAAAACACCCTGATCATCGGTTCTGCTGCGCTTCTGCATCTGTATCGTGCGGTCACCGAAGGAAGGGTACAGACTACATCCTTTATCACCGTTGCCGGAAACTGTGTCACCAACCCTTGCAATCTGGAAGTCACCATCGGCACTTCGGTCGACCAGGTTTTAGAACGCTGTGGCCTTTCTCGTGAGCCATCCTGCCTGATCGAAGGCGGTGCGATGCACGGCATCCTGATTCAAAATCCGCTGCATACCATGGTTCGTGCAGATACCCGTTCCATCCTGGCTTTCCACATTGACCGTCAGGAACAGCTTTACAACTGCATTGGATGCGGCCGCTGCATCGAAGCCTGTCCTTCCGGCTTAAATCCGCACAAGCTGTACCGCTGTGTTACCACAAACCATGCTCAAAAAGCCATTTCCTTAGGACTGCACAACTGCATCGGATGTTCCACCTGCAGTTATGTCTGCCCTTCGCGCCTGGACCTTGCCTACACCATCACCAAGGGAAAACAAAAGTTCCCAAACGCTAAGGACTAGGATCTCCCTTTTCCAGAAAGGAGCATTGTATCGTTGAATTCATTACGTCACCATGCACCATATATCCGGCATCCTGAATCCAGCCGGACTGTTATGAGCGATGCTGTGATCGCGCTGGTGCCTCTGTATTTCATGTCTTACTTTTACTACGGTTCGCGCGTACTGTTTGTTGGCGCCTTTTCTGCGCTGCTGTGTCTGGCCTGCGACTGGGCATGCAACTATCTGCTGTACCGCCGAATCAATTTCCGCGACTTAAGTGCGCTGGTCACCGGCATCATCATCTCGATGCTGATGCCTCCAACCATCGATTTTTATGTTGTTGCCGCCGCCTGCCTGTTTGCTATTCTGGTTACAAAGGCTCCGTTTGGCGGTACCGGCCACAACGTATTTAATCCGGCCGCCGCAGGTCTTGCTTTTGCAACCCTGTGTTGGAGCAGCAAGATGTTCCAGTATGTGCAGCCTCTGCAAAAACTCCCCTTTACGATTGACGAATCTGTCTCTATTCTTCAGGGACCAACCGCCACCCTCAAACTGGGTGGTATCCCGCGTCTTGGTCTGACCGAGCTGCTGCTGGGTAATTTCCCCGGCACAATCGGTTCCACCTACACGCTGATTATTTTTGCGTGTCTGATCTATCTGATTGCAAGAAATGCGGCAAAGTGGTATCTGACCTTAAGCTATCTGATTCCGGTTGCACTGCTTTCTGCCGTTAACCATCCATACGGTGTTGATCCGCTGGAGTCGATTGCAAACGAAATGTTTGCCGGTTCCCTCTTCTTTGTCTCGGTCTATCTGTTAAATGACCCTGTCACCACACCAAAATACCGCATTGCGCGGATTCTTTACGGCTTCTCTGCCGGACTGATGACCATGTTCTTCCGTTACAACAGCCCGTTCGAGCTCAGCGCCGTATTTGCAATTCTGCTGATGAATGCGCTTTCCCCTGCCTTTGACTGCTTCTGTGAATGGCTGATGCCAAAACTCCAGACAGCAACAGAAAAAGGAGGAACTAACGAATGAATCTGACCCTTGTACGAAAATATAACAAACTGCTTCGAAAAACAGATGGTATTCTACTTCACAATCCTCTGCTGACACTGGGACTTGCCCTTCCGCTCGCCATCATTCCATCCTATGGTCTGATCGGCACCGCTGCCGTTTCGGTTGCCATGCTGGTCTGCTTTGTTCCTACTGTTTTTCTTTCGGGACTGATCGGCAATCGACTTCCTCTCTGGCTGAGAGTTGTGGTTTATCCGGTTGTCTCCTGTCTCTTGCTGATTCCGGCAAGATATCTGGTTCAGAACATCTCTCCTCTGATTTTTGATACGCTTGGCGTTTACTTTTCTCTGATCTGCGTAAACTCTTTATTGATGTACTCGATCGAAAAGGTTCAAAACAAAAAGCCGGTCGCTGTTCTGACCTTTGCTCTACGACAGTGGCTGGGCGCCTGCCTGATCGCTTTTCTTTGCGGTGCAATCCGTGAACTGCTTGCAAATGGTTCTCTCTGGGGTTTTGTGATCCTCAAGGATCTGCCCCGACTGCCGGTAGCCCAGATGGCTTTGGGCGGATTTATCCTGTTTGGATTCCTTGCTGCTTTGTGCCGTTTGATCCATCGGTTGATCCTGTCCTTCTCCTTAAAAGCCGGCAGCAATCTGCCGCAGCCTTCCACCGAAAGGGGTGAAGCTGGCAAATGATTTTTTTGACTGAACTTTTTGCCGCATTTTTATCCGCAATGATGGTTGAAAACCTGCTCTTTGCCCGCGCAATCGATATTCCGGGACTGTATGAAAAACGAACTCCCGGACAGATTCTCACCATCGGTGCTGTTTTGACTGTTATTAACTGTATCTCATCGATTCCTGCTTACCTTGCAAGCGGGATCTTCCGCAGTCACGCTGCTTTTGTTCCGTTCATGACTCTGAGCTTTCTGCTCATTAACGGCATTGTCTTTATCCTCTGCTATTTTGCAATGCAGCGTCTGATGCCGGAACGCTTTGCTTCGATTCAGAAGTCCCTTCCGTTCTATGGTGTCAACTGTGTCACACTGGGAACCCTTCTGATTGCGGCAAGGATGAGCAACAGCTCACATTTTTCTTCCTTCTTTGGCTACTGCCTGGGTGCCGGCGTAGGATTTACCTGCGCGATGCTGGTGCTCTGGTCGATCCGCCAAAAACTTGCCCTCACTCATACGCCTAAGACGTTCCGCGGGCTTCCAATCACCTTTATCTATCTTGGAATTGTTTCCCTTGCGTTGTTTGGTCTGCTCGGGAACCAGCTTCCATCCTAAATTTCTGTACTGCAATCGCCTGCCTTCTCGTGATTGCTCAGGGAGGATTTCTCTATGGGAAGACCTTATAAAATTAAACGTCACAAAAGGATTTACCGCCGTTCTGCGGGAAATATCATCCTGCGCGTGTTGATTATCGTCGCTGCTGTGGCTGCTTTGTTCGGTATTGGCTGGATGCTGTACACCCCAGTCTCGGACTGGATCTCGCAGCGTCAAAATCCGGATACCGCTGTCATCGGCGAGTCCTCCGCACAGTCCGACGGACTTGATGTCGACGAAACAACATCTGATCAATCGGGTGTTTCAGAAGAAACCGGAACCGAAGACCAGCAGCAGTCTGTTCTATCTCAGGCACAGACCGCTTATCTGCCAATTGAAACGGTTACGGACGAGCAGCAATTTGCTCAGGCTCTGGAGCTTGCAAAGGAACAGGGATATGACAGCATTCTGTTTGACTTAAAGTCTTCGGACGGAACGGTAAATTATCCGATCTCCTATAACCCATCAACCGATGCTCTGGTAACCGGCACAACCACTGTTGACCTGAATGCAGTTGTCCAGCAGATTCGGGATGCAGGGCTTGTTCCAATGGCATCCATCTATACCTTCCGCGACCACCGTTATCCTTCCGCAAACAACGCTGCTGCTACCCAGTATATGGACTCCGATTTCCTGTGGGTGGACAACGACCCTGAAAAAGGCGGAAAAGCATGGCTCAATCCATTCTCGCAGCAGGCGCAGGACTATATCCGCAAGATTGTCGATGATGCCTGTGCTGCCGGATTTGAACAGATCGTTCTTCAGGGTGTTCAGTTCCCGGAAGGCTATTCTCTGGATATGATCGACTACGGAGAACACGCTTCAGATGATAAACATGCTTTCCTGCAGCAGTATCTGCAGGAAATGACCACCTATGCCGAAGGCAAAGGGGTAGAGCTCACCGCTCTGTTCCCGGCAACCAGTGTGCTGGGCGGCGAAACCAAGATGTACTTTGGCAATGTTTCCACCATTATTGGAGATTCTGCTGTCCTTGATCTGCGTCTGGAAGTGTTCGGAAATGGAATTCAAACCGATCTTCTTTCGATCCCTGACCCATCCGCTGACCTCTACAATACCGTTAAAACTGCCAGTGCCGCTGTAAATCAGCAGCTTTCCGGCAAGGAGCTGACAGTCATGGTGGATGGCTCCGGACTTTCTGAGGATGAGGTTGCTTCCCTGATTCAGGGTGCTTCGGAAAGCGGCATCGAACGCTGTATCGTCTTTGAGCCTTCTCTCGCTCAATAACATTTCTTTAAAAGCACAAAGCGGCTGAGAAACTAAAAGTTTCTCAGCCGCTTTCCTTATATCAAAACGGTACAGGGGTTTCTCCCCTTTCCCTGACACTCCTATCCTATGCATCCATTCCTGCTTTTGCAAAAGGAGAATCCCTGTCCTCTTGGTGCTCTCCTGCTTGTCCCAGGAAATCTTACGTTCTTATCTTCTTTTCTGCCTTTGTTTTTGGCAGCAAAATCCCGGAGAAATTTTTTCACTAAATTTCTCCGGGATTTTTTAATGCTTTATTATTCTACAGATTCCGGATTTACTTCCATCAAGCTTCCCATAAACACAGGGAAGTTTTGCTCTGTGTCCACGATCATATAGAAAAATGGGCGGTCTAAATAAATCTTTTCCGGCTCTTCCTCTTCCATTGCGGCCTCTTGATTCATTTCAACCATCGTTACGGCCGCTGCTTTTGTGCCCTTCTCATTCACTTCTATTTTCGTCTTATGGATAACATCATTGATATAGATATTTCCTTGCTTGGACGACGCCATTTTAGAAAAATCTGCTTTTTCTGGACTAAAGGCATCCCCCATTCCCAAAGCTTTCAGAGAATCATTCAGCTTACTGCTGTATTCTGTCGAAAATTTGGGGAGTTTTGTCTGAACACTCTTTGGCTGTCTATTTTTAAGCGACTGCATCAGCTTTTCTCCGTCCAGAGTCTTCAAAAACTCCTCCATAGTAATATCCTTATCAGGAAGCAGCGCTACAAATTCATACTGACCACCTCGATAACTTTTGGAAAATCCTCCTGCGTTTTCCAGTCGAATATATCCCCAAAGAGTATCATTCATAAAAGAAACATCCTGTTTTTCTCCGGACTGTGTGGTAAAAATTCCATCTTCCAGCTGAAAATCCCTGTATGGTTCTTCCCATTTTCCATCAAAGGACAGGGCATTGACCAGATACATGACCGCTTCTTTAGAAGGTGCTTTCTCTAAAATCTTTGGAATCATCCCATCGGTTTCTTTTTTTACCCATTCATTGATTTGATTTTTGGTCTTGTTGTCAAACGGAGCTTGATAAACTTGGGAATCATAATATGTTTTTGTCGTTTTTAAAAAGTCACTCTTTACCTTTAGACCATTGTTGTCCCGAATCCAGATGGAATTTGCAAGATTGATCTGATTGTCTTTTGTGTCAGGGAGTCCAGTGATATAAGCATAAAGATAATCATTAAGCGTATCAACATCTGTCCCAAACACCTGTTCCATCTGGGTCTTGGTCTGACCGTCCGCTCCGTTTGCTGTCATGCCCAGCGCGGAAATAATAGAAAGCGGAGAAATCAGGATATTTTTATCCTTAAAGTTTTCCTGCAAAAGCTCAATGGAAAATTGGGTCAGTTCCTCCTTCGGGCTAATCTTCGCATATTCACTCGATGTAAGATCCACCGCTGTAATCTCTTGTTTTTCCACTTTATCGGTCAGATCTTTTTCCTCATTTTTAGCAGTGGTTCCTCCACCCAAAACAAGTCCCAGTGCCAAAACCACAGACATAAATTCTTTTAACATTTTCTCTCCTCCCTACTCTTCTAAGAGCAAAACTCTCTTTATACGAAAGACTTCTTTTCCTCCCATTTTGTTACACTGATGCAAAAAAATCCCGTGCAGAAAAATCTGCACGGGATTTTCAGGGGAATTGTTATCTGTCTATTAATAGTTCTGTGCTCTGAGTTCAAAGTATGCTTTTGGATGAGCGCATACTGGGCAAACTTCTGGAGCTTCTTCGCCAAAGTGGATGTGACCACAGTTGCGGCAGATCCAAGCTTTTTTGCCTTCACGGTTGAATACTTTGCCAGCCTCGATGTTTTCGCACAGCTGTTTGTAGCGTTCTTCGTGTTCTTTCTCGATCTTGCCTACTTCTTCAAACAGGAATGCGATGTGATCAAAACCTTCTTCTCTTGCTTCTTTTGCGAAGGTTGCGTACATATCGGTCCACTCATAGTTCTCGCCAGCTGCTGCATCTTTGAGGTTTTCTACTGTATTGCCGATGCCGCCGTTGAGCAGTTTGAACCAGATTTTAGCATGTTCTTTTTCGTTGTTTGCAGTTTCGGTAAAGATTGCAGAGATCTGCTCAAAACCTTCCTTCTTTGCCTGGGAAGCATAGTAGGTGTATTTGTTTCTAGCCTGGGATTCTCCTGCAAAAGCTGCCTGTAAGTTTTTCTCTGTTTTTGTACCTTTCAAATTCATAACCATTTTCCGCCTTTCTTCTAAAATAATATTTATAATGTGTCTTTGCTTTCTTTGTTTTCTCTGCACCGTCCGCAAATTCCCCATGCCCTGATCTGGACATCCTGAATCTGCGCACCGCTTGTCTGCAATGCCTGCCTGAGCAGTTCGGTCTCCTTGTCAATCTGGCAGTCCAGATCGGATACGCCGCCGCACTCGGTGCAGATTAAATGCGGATGCATCCGGGTTACTGCATCAAAGCGATCTCCGCCGATTCCTGTTTGAATCCGGATGATCTGGCCCATCTCTTCCAAAAGATTGAGGTTGCGATATACCGTTCCCAAACTGATATCGGGAAGCTGCTGTTTGACAGCGAGATAAACTTCCTCTGCATTGGGATGTTCGTGAGAAGCTTTGAGCACATCCAGCACAAGCGTCCGCTGTTTTGAATTTCTTCTTGGTTGTGCCATTTCTTAGCTCCTTATCAGTAATGATTCTTGTTACTGACTAAAGTATATCAGTTCTTTCTCTTCTTGTCAAGCATTTTTCTTCGATTTTTTTAAAAAATTCTATACCGATTACACAAGTCATTTTCCCCCTGCTTTTTTATTTTTATTCTAAAGATAAGAAGTTAAAAATGATGTCGAAAAGGAATTGACAAGCACCTGTTTTGGCTGTACCTTTAGTCAGGTAACTTTTGTGTATAGAAAACGGAGGATTTTGTATGGAGAAAAGAATGAACCTGCTAAGCCTTACCTGGCCGATCTTTATTGAGAATGTGCTGTTTATGCTGCTGGGCTTCATCGATATTTTTGTGCTCAGTCGTTACAACGACATTGCTGCCAGTGCCGTCAGCGCTGCCAATCAGGTAATTTCCATCTGTAATCTGGTGTTCAGCATCATCTCTGGTGCTACGGCTATCTTGATTTCCCAGAGCTTGGGTGCACAAAAACGTCAAACTGCTTCGATGATCGCTGCCCTTTCGCTGGTTTTCAGCAGTATTATCGGTATTGTGATTTCCGCACTGATTGCCCTGTTCCATCGTCCGCTGCTGGCTGCTCTGGGTGCACAGGGTCAGATTCTGGAATATGGTTGTGAATATCTGCTGATCGTAGGCGGATTCATCTTTACCCAAGCAATTTTAAACTCAGTCACTGCTATTTTAAGAAGCCACGGGTACACCAAAACTTCCATGTATGTCACCGCCATCATGAACATTTTAAATGCCGTGCTGGATACTGCATTTGTTCTGGGACTATTTGGACTGCCTTCTCTGGGTGTTCGGGGCGTTGCCATTGCGACCACCCTTGCCCGCGTTGCCGGTATCTGTATCCTGTGCTTTTTGCTGTTTAAAGGAGTGGAGTCTCCAAGCATCTTTGCCCTGCTTAAACCTTTTCCAAAACAGGAAGCCAAAAAGATCCTGCTGGTGGGCATTCCTTCTGCCTTTGAAACGATCAACTATAACGTTGCTCAGCTGGTCGTTACTTCCATTATCTTTCACTTTTTATCGGACAACGATTTTATTGCGAAAACCTATTTTTCCAACATCGTCATCTTCTTTTATGTCTTTTCCAACTCGATTGCACAGGCAGCACAGATTCTGGTCGGCTATCACATCGGCAACGGGGACACCGACTCTGCCGATCGCGTCTGCATGCATTCGCTCAAAGTTTCTTTGCTGATCGCTATGTCCATCAGCATCGGGGCGCTGTTTGTACGCCAGTATCTGATGATGGTGTTCACCACCGATCCGGTGATTGTACAGATTGGCGCATCTCTGTTCTTTATCGATCTGTTTGTAGAGCTGGGACGAACCTTCAATATCGTAGTCATCAATGGCCTGCGCGGAGCCGGCGACACCGTCTTTCCATCGGTAGTCGCGGTATTTTCGATGTGGCTTGTCGCCACACTCGGTGCGTTTATCCTGGCCGTTCCGATGGGGCTCGGACTTCCCGGCATCTGGATTGCTTTTGCTGCTGACGAATGCCTGCGCGGTCTGCTCATGCAGCTGCGCTGGAAAAGCGGCAAGTGGAAAACCAAGAGCCTGTACCACAAAGCCGCATAATCACTGCATTTTTGCCGTGTCAAAAGGACAATCCCGGCTGATTGTTATGCACAATTCATAATTTTTAAAAAATGGCTTAAAAACCACAAATTTCCTATTGACACGCCATCTTTCCTCGGCTATAATAAAAAAGCTGTCATGATTCCATAGACAGCAGGTGCAAATGCAAAAAGCATTGCTTAAAGTTAGCCTGCCGAGGAAACGATGATAAGGATATTTTATGACTTTTCATCCGCTCTTTTCTGCCTCGGTGGTCTCCACTGGGAGAAAGGAGCTTTTTTAGTTTTCGGGTTTTCTGAGAAGACCCTGACGGGCTTCTTCTCAGGGCGGCTTTGCATCGAATCCGCGCCGCGGGCATCGTGTCCGGGGCAAACAACTTTCAGGAGGTGAACTGATTTGCCAAACGAAAAGGTTTTACTCGAAAAACAGCAGTATGTTGCTGAGCTGAAAGAAAAGCTCTCTAACGCTGCTGCAGGTGTCCTGGTTGATTACAAGGGCATCACCGTTGCAGACGATACCAAACTTCGTAAAGAGCTGCGTGAAGCTGGCGTTGAGTACCGTGTTGTTAAAAACACCATGCTCCGTCTGGCACTGAAAGATACTCCATACGAGGAAATCTCCAGTGTTCTGGAAAACACCACCGCTATCGCAATCTCCAACGATGATCCGATCGTTGCTGCAAAAATCATCTGCAAATACATTGAAGATAACAAAAACACTTCTTACGCTGTAAAAGCTGGTTTTGCTGATGGTAAACCGATGGATAAGGCTGGCGTTGAGACTCTGTCCAAACTGCCAAACAAAGAAGGCCTTGTTTCTATGTTGCTCAGTGTACTTACTGGCAACCTCAGAGGTCTTGCTGTTGCTATTAAAGCAATCGGTGAGAAGAAAGAGGAAGAAGCTGGCGCTCCAGCTGTAGAGGCTGCTGAAGAAGCACCTGCTGCTGAATAATCCATCTTTTACGGACAAACTGTCCGAAACATGCGCGGTTTTATAAACCGACGCCACTACATTTTATTTGAAAATTATGGAGGTACTATCATGGCTTCTGAGAAAGTTTTAGCATTTGTTGAAAATGTTAAAGAACTGACTGTTCTTGAGCTTGCTGAGCTCGTAAAAGCACTGGAAGAAGAATTTGGCGTTTCTGCTGCAGCTCCTGTAGCTGTTGCAGCTGCTCCTGCTGCTGCTGCAGCTGCTGAGGAGAAAACTGAGTTTGACGTTATCCTCAAAAACGCTGGCGCTAGCAAAATGGGCGTTATCAAAATCGTTAAAGAGATCACTGGTCTCGGCCTGAAAGAAGCAAAAGCTCTGGTTGACGAATGTCCAAAGCCAATCAAAGAAGGCGCTTCCAAAGCAGAAGCAGAAGAAATCAAAGCAAAACTGGAAGAAGCTGGCGCAGAAATCGAACTCAAATAGTTCTGATTTTAAACCTAGTTTACAGTTTACCGGATACAGAGCAATCTGTATCCGGTTTTTTTATGTCCTGATTTTCTTTGCCAGAATGCCTTGTCTATGGTATACTATCTGGTATCAGATGAAAAAACACTCTTTCAAAATAAAAAGGAGCGTAGCATGAGCTCAACATTTCTTCCTATCACAAAAAAGGAGGCACTCGAGCGCGGCTGGGATCAGCTTGACTTTGTCTATATCATCGGCGATGCCTATGTTGACCATCCGAGCTTCGGTGCTGCCATCATCTCCCGCCTGATTGAATCGCTGGGATTTTCCATCGGCATCATCTCACAGCCGGTATCCGACCGGGACTATCAAGAATTTGGCAAACCAAAATATGCCTTTCTGGTCACCGGAGGCAACATTGACTCGATGGTTGCCCACTACACCGCTGCCAAACGCAAACGCAGCGACGACGCTTATACCCCTGGCGGCAAGGCTGGCAGACGTCCTGACCGCGCAACCATCGTTTACTCCCGCAAACTGCGCGAGCTTTACCCTGATTCCTCCATCGTTATCGGCGGCCTGGAGGCTTCCTTGCGCCGTTTCGCCCATTACGACTACTGGGATGATGCGGTTCGTCCGTCTATCCTGATCGACTCTCAGGCCGATCTGCTGCTGTATGGCATGGGCGAAAAGGTCATCAAGCAGCTGACCGAACAGCTGCAGGAAGGCAAAGATATCCATTCCATCCGCGACATCCGCGGCACCTGTTATCTCTGCACTCAGGATGAGATCCCTGCTGAAAGCGTTTCCTGTGCTTCTTTCCGCAAGGTTTCCGAAAATAAGGAAAGCTATGCCAAGGCACATCAGATCCAAAATGAGTGGCAGGATGCTGTCTACGGCAAGATTATTGTACAGAAACAGACTGACACCGAATATCTGGTCCAGAATCCTCCGATGCCGACCCTCACCCGTGAAGAGCTGGACGAAGTTTTCAAGCTTCCGTTTACCCGCACCTATCACCCTTCCTATGAAAAGCTCGGCGGTGTGGATGCCATCGAGGAGGTCGAATTTTCCATCATGCAGAACCGCGGCTGCTTTGGCAACTGCAACTTCTGCGCCATTACCTTCCATCAGGGCAGGCAGGTCGTTTCCCGCAGCGAGGAATCCATCATCGCAGAAGCGGAGGAAATGACCCGCAATCCGCGATTCAAGGGATATATCCATGATGTCGGCGGCCCAACTGCAAACTTCCGCTATCCTTCCTGCAAAAAGCAGCTGAAATACGGCCTGTGCCAGAACCGCAAGTGTCTGGCTCCGAAACCATGTCCGCACATGGACATCGACCACAGCGAATATATCGACCTGCTGCGCAAACTGCGCAAGATCAAGGGAGTTAAGAAAGTGTTTGTCCGTTCGGGCATCCGCTACGATTATGCAATCGCTGATCCAGACCCGACCTTTATGCAGGAGCTGGTAAAATACCACATCAGCGGACAGCTCAAGGTTGCACCAGAGCATTGTGTCAACCACGTTCTGGACAAGATGGGCAAGCCACACGTTCAGGATTTCGACCGCTTCTGCAAGCGTTTCTATGAGGAAACCAAGAAAATCGGCAAGGAACAGTATCTGGTTCCTTACCTGATGTCCTCCCATCCGGGCTGTACCATTGCAGATGCGGTGGAACTTGCCGTTTACCTCAAAAAACACCACATGCGCCCGGAGCAGGTACAGGACTTCTACCCAACCCCGGGCACAAACTCCACCTGCATGTTCTATACCGGACTCGATCCGCAGACAATGGAACCGGTCTATGTTCCAAAAACAGCGGAAGAAAAATTCTATCAGCGCACCCTGCTGCAATACTATAAACCGGAAAACCGCCGCAATGTCATTGAGGCGCTCATCCGCGCTCACCGCGAGGATCTGATTGGCAACGGACCAAACTGTCTGGTCACTCCGGATATCGAATATATCCGCACCCACAAGCAGCAGCCTGCACCAAACAAAAAGCAGGATTCCCGCAGAGCAGGTAAACCTGCCGGCAAAAACACCCGAGGAAGAAACACTTCCCGCAAGACACCGGTGGTTGACCGCGGCGGCGTGCTGACCAATGATACCCGTTCTTCCCGTTCCCGTAAATACAGATAAACCGGAGGCCTTTTTTCTATGGCAAAACGCAAACGCAAAAATTCCTACCAGCAGGCCCTTCCCAAATGGGTTATTTCGGTCTTTGCTGTCATCGCCGTTATCTTAAGTATCCTGACCTTTGGCGGCGATATGATAGGGCTGGACACCTCTCTGCTGACCGAATGCATGAATACCATCGACCGCATTCTCTATGGCGGTCCTACCTCCCCCACCCCGACACTGCCGACTTCCGGTCAGGCCAAGGTCTACATCATTGATGTCGGTCAGGGAGAAAGCATCCTGATCACCACCGAAGAAAAATCCATGCTCATTGACGCCGGTGAAAACAATATGGGGGATGATGTCCTCGCTTTCCTGGATACTCTGGGACTTGAGAAAATCGACTATGCTATCGCAACCCATCCTCACTCTGACCATATCGGCGGACTGGATACTGTGATGCAGGAAATTCCGGTTGGCGAAGTGTTCTTCGGACCAATTCCGGACAAAATCGTTCCAACCACCAAAACCTTTGAGGATGTGCTGGATGTCATCGAGGAAAAGGACATTCCTCTCTCCACCACCACACCTGGTCAGACCATTGACCTTGGCAGCGGAGCGGTCGTCACCATTCTGGGCCCTGTTACCGAAGATATCGATGACCTCAACAACACCTCGGTGGTCTGCCGCCTTGACTTTGGAGAAACCTCCTTCCTGTTTAATGGTGACCAGGAAACCCCTATGGAAGAACTTCTGCTGCAAAGCGGCGCGAACCTTGACTGCGATATGATGACCATGGGACACCATGGCAGTTCCACCTCTTCTTCTCAGGAGTATTTGGACGCAGTCTCCCCGGAATATGCTTCCATCTCCTGCGGACGCGGCAACAAATACGGTCATCCACACGAGGAAACCGTAGAAAAGCTGGAAGAAATGGGGGTAGAATATTACCGCACCGACCTTTCGGGCAATATCACCTTTACCAGTGACGGAGAGAACATCTCGGTCCGCACCGAAAAACCATAACCGCACAAAAAGGAGTGTCACAATATGAGAGAACTGATTATCGACCGCTTTGAGGAAACCTATGTTGTCTGCCAGACACCGGACGGACAGCTCGATGCTTTCCCAAGAAAACGTCTTCCGGAAGGCGCAGAGGAAGGCAGCTGGCTGGTCATTCATGATGACGGCACCGTTGAGATCGACGAGGAAAAGACCATCCGCCGCCGTCTTGCAAACATGTACCGCATGAAAAATATGCTTAAACGCAAATATTAATTTGCTTTTCGGGACGATTTTCAGAATCGTCCCGATTTTTTTATCATACATATTGACATTTATCTATGTATTGATTATACTATATATCGAAATATATCAATATGAGGTGATGGGATGGATTCTTGCTATCAAAATAGAGCAGTGATTTTCAAAGCACTTGGGGATGAAAACCGCTGGAAAATACTCGACATTCTCAAAGGCGGCGAAAAATGTGCCTGTGTACTGCTCAACAAACTGGAAATCAGCCAGCCGACTTTGTCCCACCACATGAAGATTCTCTGCGATGCCCGACTGGTAACGGGGCGCAAAGAGGGAAAATGGACCCACTATTCCATTAATAAGCCAGGAGTCGAAGCTGCTTGTCAGCTTTTAAATACATTGACTTTGGATAGCCGCAGCGATAGATGCGATTGCAGCTGTTCTGATTCCGAAAAGCGAGGTAACGGTATCATGGAAAACAAAACACAGCTTTATGTTCTGACCGGATTTTTAGGTTCCGGTAAAACCACCATCCTGTTAAAACTGCTGGACAACTTAAAAGGCAAAAAGGTGGGCATCATCCAGAATGAATTTGGCAAGCTCGGCATTGACGGCACCATCCTGCGCAACGACGATATCCAGATGGTGGAGATCAATCGTGGCTCCATCTTCTGTTCCTGCTTAAAGCTCTCCTTTGTGCAGGCTCTGGCAGAGATGGCAGAACACGAATTTGATTACCTGTTTGTCGAAAGTTCCGGTCTGGGCGATCCATCCAATGTGGAAGAAATCCTCGCTGCTGCCGCTACTCTGTGCGGTGATAAATACGACTTTAAAGGCGCAATCTGTCTGGTGGACGCTGTCAACTTCTTTGACCAACTTGATGACTTGGAAACCGTTTACCGTCAGCTCAAACATTGCCACCTTGCTGTGCTCACCAAGGTAGATCTTGTGGATGGTCAGCGCATCATGGAACTGAAAGAAAAAATCCGTGAAATCAACCCTGTCTGCCGCATCGATGTCAGCTCCAACGGAAACCTCGATCTTTCCTTCTTAAACGAAGATCTGATGCAGTATCGCTGGGCAGAAGGCGAAGAAACCACCAACTCTGAGGAAACCAAACCAAAAACTCTGTTCTTAAATTTCGAGGGCGAAGTAGAGCTGGAAAAACTGGAACACTTCCTTCAGGCTGTGGAAGCTGACCTCTATCGTGCAAAAGGCTTCTTCCATCTCTCCGGCAAAGGCTGGAATCAGATCGATCTGGTTGGAAAACGTGTGGATGTAAAACCATGTGAACCACAGGAAAAATCCCAGATGGTATTTATCTCTAAGATTGGCCCTGCTGTCATCCGCAAAATTATGAGCGCATGGGAAGAAACCGTCGGACTGCCAATGCAGCTGAAAAACTAAGGAGGAAAAATCATGATGAATCTCAAAGTAATCGGCACCGGCTGTGAAAAATGCGATCAATTATACGAAAATACCAAGCAGGCAGTTGCCGAGCTTGGTATCCAAGCCGAAATCGAAAAGGTTGAGAACCTGATGGAAATTGTAAAATTGGGTGTTATGACCTCCCCTTCCCTGATGAAGGATGGAAAGCTCATCATCAGCGGTCAGGTTGTTTCCACCGATAAAATCGTAAAGCTCCTGCAAAAATAACAAAAACCGGTCGCCGAACATCGGTAAGGCGGCCGATTTTATCCCACAATATATCGATATTTATCAATCTATTTTTGAGGTGTAATGTTTTATGGCTATCGTACAAAACGTGTGGTTTTTCTTTCAGGATCAAATTCTGGGAATGAAGTGGCTCAATGCTTTGATTGGAAATCTTCTGACTGCCCTAGGGCTGGATATCAGCTCCCGAATCGGCGGTGCTGTTCAGTTTTTTCTCTATGACACTATCAAAATTTTTGTCCTGCTGTCTGTTTTGATTTTTGTGATCTCCTACATTCAGAGCTACTTTCCGCCGGAACGCACCAAAAAGATTCTTGGCCGCTTCCACGGCATCGGAGCAAATACCCTTGCTGCACTGCTTGGTACCGTCACTCCATTTTGTTCCTGCTCCTCTATCCCGCTCTTTATCGGATTTACCGGTGCAGGACTTCCTCTGGGTGTTACCTTTTCCTTCCTGATTTCCTCCCCTCTGGTAGACCTTGGTTCGCTGGTTCTGTTAACCAGCATCTTTGGCGGAAAGGTTGCAATCGCCTATGTTATCGTTGGTCTGGTTCTGGCGGTACTGGGCGGCTCGCTGATTGAGCGCCTGCATCTGGAAAATGAGGTGGAAGAATTTATCCGCAAGGCAGGAAGAATCGATCTGGATTCTCCCGAGCTAAGCCTTTCTGACCGACTGGAATACGCAAAGGATCAGGTTGTCGCCACCGTAAAAAAGGTTGCTCCTTACATCTTCATCGGTGTTGGTATTGGTGCATTGATTCACAACTTTATCCCGCAGTCTTTTGTTGAGACAGTGCTCGGCGGTGATAAATGGTATTCGGTTCCTCTTGCAACGCTGGTTGGTGTACCAATGTATGCCGATATCTTCGGTACCATTCCGGTTGCCGAAAGTCTGTTTGCAAAAGGTGCAGGACTTGGAACCATTCTTTCTTTTATGATGGCAGTAACTGCACTTTCCCTTCCTTCGATGATTATGCTGCGAAAAGCAGTAAAGCCAAAACTTTTGGCAGTATTCTTTTCCATCGTAACAGTCGGAATTATGCTGATTGGATTTTTGTTTAACTATTTTTCTTTCTTGTTTGTTGTTTAAAATTAAAGGAAAAAGAGCGGTGAGGCAAAGCCTCACCGCTCTTTTTCTGTTTTGCTAAATCCGTCGTTCTCTTGCCGTTTCATGATGCACTTCGGTATCCCGGAAAAAGAAAGAAATCGCCCAGACACCAGCCAGTGCAACCAGGGTATAAACAATACGGCTGATCATGGATGCCTGACCGCCAAACAGAGCAGCTACCAGGTCAAACTGAAAAATACCGATGCTTCCCCAGTTGAGTGCGCCGATTACTACCAGCGCAAGTACCAGTTTATCAATCATAATAACATCTCCTTATCATTTTTAAGGACAATGTTATTGTGAGCAGTTTCTGTGCGTTCTATTCTGCATTTTTCTCTCATACGTTAAAAAGAACCTGGAAAATATTCCCACCAATTATTTTCCTAACAGTTCCTCCCTGCATTTTTTGCAGATGCATCTGCCTTTAAACTCTTCCAGGTTTTCTTTGGAGGAACAGAATACGCAGGATGGCTCATATTTTTTCAAAATGATGCGATCATCCTCGGTCATAATCTCCAACGAATCCTTAATCTGGATGTCCATAACCCTTCTTAATTCAATTGGAAGAACGATTCGTCCTAATTCGTCCACTTTTCTTACGATTCCCGTCGATTTCAACTTTTAACACTCCTTTTTATTTGCAAGATTTGTCGGTTCTTGATAAATATACCTGATTTGTTAAATGCTGTCAATCGAGAAGATTCCCATTTTTTGGAAAATTTGCATGAAAAAAGTTAACTTTTCGTGACTGATTGTCGAGCAGTGTCACAAAACATCAAAGCAAGGAGTTTTTTGTATGCTGAATTTCCTGATTTTACTGATTCTGATGTTCTCCCTGGTTACCGCTTTGTTCAATGGAAAGATAGATTTTTTGTGCAATCAACTGCTTGATTCTCCTCAAAAGGCGGTTGAACTGACCATCACGGTTGGATGCAGTATCTGCCTTTGGAGTGGTGTCATGGAGGTTGCTCGCCAGTCCGGTCTGTTGCGCTTTTTATCAAAATTTTTTTCTCCCATCCTCTCCCTGCTATTTCCCGGCATCAAAAAAGACTCTCCGGCTGCTCAAGCCGTCTGCCTGAACCTTGCCGCCAATCTGCTGGGACTGGGAGCAGCCGCAGCTCCAGCGGGAATCTGTGCAGTGTCACAGTTTCAGCGTGCCTGTCTCGACCCGTCCGTTGCGTGTGACAACAGTATCCTGCTCATTCTGCTTAATACCGCCTCCCTGCAATTAATTCCAACCACTGCCGCGATGCTGCGCTTACAGGCTGGCTCCGCTGCTCCCATGGAGATTTTGCCTGCTGTATGGATGGCATCCGTTCTTTCGGTCACCACCGGTATTATTGCCGCAAAAGGAATGGCTTATATTGCTAACACAAAACTCCCTTCTCATTCCAGAATCATACGGAGGGAAAACGCATGAGCTTTCTGTCTTCTTTTATGATTCCCTTTCTCATCTGCCTGATCTTTGCCTATGCCTTAACCCATAAGGTAGATCTTGTCTCTGCTTTTTCCACCGGAGTCTGTGACGGGCTTAAAATCGTTTTAAACATGTTTCCGGCCTTGCTGCTTTTGACCCTAACCATCAACGCCTTTCGCTCCTCCGGCGCTCTGGAGCTTCTGTCCCGGGCTCTGGAGGCTCCTGCTGCCGCTTTGGGGATTCCCTCTCCAATTCTTCCCCTTACCCTGCTGCGGCCCCTCTCAGGCAGCGGTGCGCTGGTTGTCTTTGAGGATATCCTGACTCAATATGGTCCGGACAGCCTGATCGGAAAGATTGCCAGCGTTATGATGGGTTCCACCGAAACCACCTTTTATACCATTGCGCTGTACTGCTCGGCGGCTAACATCAAAAAAAGCCGGTACGCTGTACCGGCTTCGCTCTGTGCAGATCTGATGGGATTTTGTGCCAGCGTGCTGGCAGTAAAATTGCTGATCAATTAAAAACAATCACTCCCTAAACCCTCGCAAACTTCTGTTTTTGCATGTACCCCTATTTTTACTAATTTTTGCAAACCCCCGCGTAATCGCTGCCGCAGGGAAAAATCCGTTCCGTAAATATCCGGTACTGATCGGCACACTCTGCCTCCAGTTTTGCAAACTGTGCTGCCTGTGGGGAAATTTTCTCAAGTTTTGCCAGACTTGCCGATACTGGCAAGGTTGCCGTCTGCTTCATCCTGCCCAGAATCTCCCTGCCTTTCTCGTTCATCGCCAGCACCCGCAGATAAGGCGGTGCCTGCTTGTGCATCTGCGATGGAATCTGTAAAAATGCAGATAACACAAGCCTTCTCACCCTTGAAAGCGGATACCGTTTGGTTTTAATCTGCTCATACAGTTCTTCGATACCGCAGCTCTTTCTCACTGCCTGATACAGTCGGTTCTCGATTCCCTCCGAAACATCCGGCAATGCTGCCATCTGCTCCCGACTCATCCTGCGTAAGGCAGACAGAACCGCCCTCTCTCCTGTCTGCATCCAGGCTGTCTCTCCGTTTTGCATCGCTTGCTGATAAATTTCCCATACCGATTGCGGAAGATACTCCCTTGCCTCATCCCAGTTTCCACTTAAAATCAAGCTGCGGATATGGCTTGCAGAAGCAAACCCTTCTTCCGGTTTTCCATCATGCGCATTTCCAATGCGGGAAATCGGCAGCGGCTGGATATTGCTTTCCTTTGTCAGCTGTGCCAGATATTCCACTCCCAGAATATTGTTGGGCTTTTGCAAAACCTGGGAAACCTCTTTTCCAAAAACGCGTTCCACCGCAAGTTCCCTTGCTTTAGCAAAGGTAATTCCCGCGGCAAGCTCTTCCCTAAGGACAAGCTGCACCTGTGGATGTTCCAATGCATCCGCTGCCTGCCAAAGCAGCGCAGGGTCTGCATCCTCGGCACCGAACGCCAAAAAATCCACGCATCCCATTGCCTTGACCAGCTGTACTGCACCAAATGCAAAGCCCTGTGCCCCTGCACAGGCGTAACAGACCGGCAGTTCCAAAATCAAATCTGCTCCATTTTGTAAAGCAGCCTGAGCACGCACCCGCTTTGGAAAGACAGCTGGTGTTCCCCGCTGGGTAAAATCCGGGCTCATGATCACTGCCACATGGCTGATACCCTGTTTTTTTATCTGTTCCAACTGCCACTGGTGTCCTTTATGAAAGGGATTATATTCGGCAATCACTGCCCCAATCTGCATTTTGTTTTCTCCTTCCCGGATGGATTTTCTATATTTTATATCTCTTAAAAGATCAGGCAAAACGTCATATCTTTTGATATTTCAATTTAATTGACAAAAAAACCTGAGTAAAAACTCCGAAATTTGATATTTGGACTTGAAAACTTTCGTTAGATATAATAATATAGTAAGTGTAAAATCGTGTCAATCTGCCCCTTTTTTCGGGCAGTCGGCGTTAAAAATTATGGGAGGAATTTGATATGAAAATTCTCGTTTTAAACTGCGGAAGCTCTTCTCTGAAATATCAGCTGATTGATATGGAAAATGAGCATGTTCTGACCAAAGGTCTGTGCGAAAGAATCGGTATCGACGGTTCTGTTCTGACCCACAAAGTTCCTGGCAAAGACAACTATGTTGTTGAAACTCCAATGCCAGACCACTCTGTAGCAGTACAGCTCGTTCTGGACGCTCTGACCGACAAAGATCACGGCGTTATCGCTTCCGTTGATGAAATCAATGCAATTGGTCACCGCGTACTCCACGGCGGCACAAAATTCACAAAATCCATCGTTGTTAACGAAGATGTTAAAGCTGCTATCCGTGAATGCTTCGACCTCGGTCCTCTCCACAACCCAGCTAACCTGATGGGTATCGAAGCTTGCGAAAAAGTTTGCCCAGGCAAACCAAACGTAGCTGTATTTGATACCACCTTCGGTATGGGCATGGATGAAAAATCCTACCTGTACGCAATTCCACACGAATACTTTGAAAAATACGGTGTTCGTCGTTACGGCTTCCACGGAACCAGCCACGGCTTTGTTTCCAAAGAAGCAATCAAATTCGGCAACCTCCCAGCTGATGCAAAAGTTATCGTTTGCCACATCGGTAACGGTGCTTCCGTTTCCGCTTCCATCGGCGGCAAATGTGTAGATACCTCCATGGGTCTGACCCCTCTGGAAGGTCTGATCATGGGTACCCGTTCCGGTGACCTGGATCCAGCTGTTATCCAGTACATCTGCAACAAAGAAAACAAATCCGTTGACGAAGTTCTCAACATGCTCAACAAGAAATCCGGTCTGCTTGGCATGAGCGGCGGCCTGTCCTCCGACTGCAGAGATATCACAAAAGCTGCTGAAGAAGGCCACCACCTCGCTAAAGTTACTCTGGATGCTTACACCTACCGCATTGCAAAATACGTTGGTGCATACGCAGCTGCTATGAACGGCGTTGACGCTATCGCATTCACCGCTGGTGTTGGCGAAAACGACATCGAAATCCGTGAAGAACTCTGCGAAAAATACTGGGGTTACCTCGGCGTTAAAGTTGACAAAGAAGCTAACCACACCAGAGGCGAAAACAAAGTTATCTCTACTGCTGATTCCAAAGTTAAAGTTATGGTTATCCCAACCAACGAAGAACTTGCAATCGCTAGAGACACTCTGGCTCTCATCTAAGTTTTTTGATGAAAATTATAATCGCTCCTGTCCGTTTGGACAGGAGCGATTTTTTATGTCGATATTTCTTACAATGGCTGTGTTGGATCGGAGAAAAACAGTTCTTCCTTTCCTTCCCGCAGCAAAATCATCGAAACAGAGAGCAGAAGATACAAAAACTGTTCCGGATCATCCAGCGGGATTTCAAATTGATCCTTCATTTTTCGAATTCGATATAACGCTGTATTTCGGTGCAGAAAAAGTCGCTCACAAGTTTCCTGCAAGGAATGGTGACAGATCAGATAGGTATACAGCGTCAGACAGTATTGCGTATGGTTGCTCCGGTCATATTCATCCAAAGCTGAAACGGCCGGATGACAGAGAGAATTCTGATCCTGAATCTGGGAAAGAAGGATTCGGGGATAGAGACGCGGCGCCCATACAACAAACGGCTGATTGGACTGGGTCAGCATATATTCCAGCGCTTTCTGTGCGGTTTGGTACGCTTGAGGAAGATGGTACAAACAGTCGAGTGCTCCGGAAATCACAATGCGCAGCTGAAATTTCTGGCTGAAACTGTGGAGCAATGTTGTGTCGTGATCGCCAGTCAGGAAAAACAAAAGCTGCTTTTGATAAAAAAAAGGATGGCTTGCATAAAACAGGTATCTCAACTCTGTTTTGAGGGTGTCCTGACCAAAGTGCAGATTCCGGTACAGTCCCAAATCCACGACTGCCAGCCGATGCGGATGATATTGTGCCAGATAGGACGAAGCGGTTTGAAGCTGAAAAACGGATTCGCTCGGAAATTCCCCCTGAAGCAGCCGAACCAAAATCTCTTCCGAGGTGCTGGACAAAATCCGGTTGCGGCTGGATTCGGACAAAAGCTGTTTTGCTAAAATCGTTTGCAGCATCTGCAAATCACTTTCTGGCACCTGAGATAAAGTATCCTTCCAGTCCACATAAATCAGATACCCGATTCGGATCTCGCTGCTGATTAACGCCGCAAAACAGCGTGGATACGGTGTATCCTGCAGCTGCATCCGCACCGATTTCCCCTGTGAGATCTGCTCATTTTGACTGATTGCCAAAATCGCTTCGTAGGTAATCTCGCCTCTATGCAGCGCCGCAAAAAATATATCATCCTGAAAGTTTTCCGGAGAATAGCTTGCCTGAATCTGAAAAGCATCGTCAATCGCAATCATCGGACAGTTCAGCATCTGACCTGCCTGATGGATCAGGGCTTTTAAATCATCTGTTTTAAAAAAAGTATCAATCAATGACATCATGTCCATGCCAAACCCTCCTTGTGCTCAGAGCACAAAATCATTTTTAAAAATTATAGATTCAAATTGGTGAAAAATCAAGAAACAAATTATATAATGAGCCTGTAATTGAAAAAACATACATGAAAATGTAAAAACATGAAGAAGGTGTTGGTATGAGTAAGAGTCATAACGTCAATATTTGGAAGTCATTGCAGAAGGTTCCAGCAGGAACGATGTTTGTCCCATTGATTATTGGTGCAATCATCACAACCATCTGTCAAGGTTTCTTCCATTTCGATCTGTGGGAAACATTGGGCAATCCAATGAAGGATATGTTCTCTTCCAGTGGACAGATGCTTCTGATTGGTTTGATGCTGTTCTGCACCGGTACTTCACTGAAGCTGAGTGATATGGCAGATGCATTACACCGCGGTGTAATCCTGATTGCCACAAGACTGATCGTTGCTTACCTGCTCAGTGCGCTGTACTACCTGGCATTTGGCTATGAAGGTATCCTGGGAATTTCCTTTCTTGCTTTTGTTTGTGCCGTTTCCAGTGCAAATGCTGCGCTGTACATGGGCATCATTCAACCATTTGGTGATAAAGCAGACAAAGCAAGCTTTGGTATTATGCTGATCTGCTCCATGCCATTGCTTCCTCTGCTGTTTTTAGGATTCTTTGGCACTTCGGGATTTGGCTTGCCACAGATTATTCAGATCATCTCCCTTTTGATTCCATTCATTTTGGGTATGATTTTAGGTAATCTGGACGAGGATATCCGCAAAGTTTTTGCCGGCGGCAATGCAATCATCCTTCCGTTCTTAGGTTTTGAGTTTGGTTCCACCATCAATCTGGTCGACGCTGTTAAGATGCTCCCACAGGGTCTGCTGATGAGTATTCTGTACTTTATCATTGTCATCGGTCCTTCCTATCTGGTAGAACGCAAGATCCTCAAACGTCCTGGTTATGTTTCCTTTGCGTCTGCATCCCTTGCAGGTGTTGCACTGAGTATTCCATCCATGGCAGCTTCCTCCAATGAAGCTTTGCAGCCATATGTCGCAAGTTCCGTCGCGATCCTTGCCTTTGTTCTGGCAGTTACCAATATTCTGGCTCCATTCTTTGTAAAGTGGGAGCTCAAGCGCCATCCTGCAAATGAAACCCGATAATATCCAAATCAAATAAAATTTATTTTACTCAAAGAAAGGTTGTGTCTTTATGAAACCATTGATTCAAGCTTCTACTCTGAACGCATTAATGCTGGGCAACTTTGACCAGACCATTTCTGTAAAAGAATTTCTGCACCATGCCGACACCGGTATCGGTACTTATACCGGTCTGGACGGCGAAGCTATCTTTGAAGACGGCGTTGCTTATCGTGCTACTGCTGAAGGAACCGTTTCTCAGATGAAACCGGAAGACGGTGTTGCATTCGGAACAGTCGTTGCTTTTGACAGCAATGTTCCTTCCCATACTTTGTTTGGTGTCAACTCTCTGGACGAACTCAGACACCAGCTGGAACCATACGTTCAGGAGAACAAGAACATCTTCTATATGATTAAAGGTCAGGCAGAATTTAATACCATGCATGTCCGCAGCTGCTTTGCCTGCCAGAAACCTTATCCTACCCTTTCGGAAGCTGCCAGCAAACAAAGAGAATTCCATTACGACCACGTTTCGGGCAGTCTGATTGCAGTTTACTGCCCTGCTTATGTAGAAGGTATCAACCTGCCAGGATGGCATTTCCATTTCCTGAGCGGCGATAAGAGCAAAGGCGGTCATGTCCTCGGACTTTCTGCTGATCACTTCACCTTCCAGATTAACCCAATCTCCGAGTTTTCTCTCCTTCTTCCATCCAATCCAGAATTCTCCAAACTGAATCTGTGCGAAGATCTGAGTGCCAAAACAGCTGCTGTTGAGGGTTAATTGAAAGTTTCCATCCACCTTTTATAAAATCTCTCACCATGAAAAGACCTGTCCATAAATAGACAGGTCTTTTCACTCTTTTAGTTTCTGTTTTTTCAGATAGTCCGCATACTGGTTTAGCTCCTCACTGGGCACATTCCGGCATAGCCAGTACCTTCCATCCAGAATCACAACAGAGTCATATGTTGTCACAGAGCGCCGGGTACCGTCCTTAAAATAAATCCAATAGGTTGCTGCCTGATCTGCCAGTTCCTGATCGATTTGCTGAAGCGGACGTTTCAGTACAATTTCGCGTAAAAGTGAAGCCAACCTCTCTGTGTCATCCACCAGAACACCCTGCATCAGTTCTTCTGTGCCCTCTACTGGAATACCCGGAAGAATCTCTGCTCCATCAATCCACTCTGCCCGAAGCCCTGCAAAAGGCCGCATGCCCCATGCGGTATACAAACCAAATGCCACCACAATCACAGTTAACACGAAAACCGCTTTTATCCGTTCCATCCAGATACCTCCTCCTGGAAAATTTCACTTCTGTTTTTGTTCTTGACTTGTGAAAAAAGGCTCTTGCATCCTGAAAAATCTGTTGTAAAATAAGGATAACAGACTTTTTAGGGAGGAAGATGTTATGCTTACGCAAGAGTGTCTTCAAGACGCTGTTAAATACGGAGAATGTTTCATTAAGTTCGGCAAAACTGCCGAATACATCCCCGAACTTGCTCGGGTCAACAAGTATCACCTTGGTGCCTGCATCGTCGGCTTGGATGGTACTGTGATGGAATACGGCGACACCCGTACCCCATTTACCATCCAGAGTATCTCGAAACTTGCTTCGCTGATCCTTGCCATCAGCGACCGCGGCGCGGACTACCTGTTCCACGACAAGGTGGGAGTCGAACCAACCGGTGACCCGTTCAACTCGATCATCAAGCTGGAAACCAAGACCAAGCCGTTTAATCCGTTCATCAATGCCGGCGCAATCACTGTTGCCAGCTGCATCGACGGCAAGGATTCGGACGAAAAATTTGAGCGATTCTTGCAGTTTATCCGCAAAGTCTGCGGCAACGAAGAAATCGCCCTCAATGAAGCGGTCTACCTCTCGGAAAAATCCACTGGCGACCGCAACCGTGCTCTTGCCTACTACCTCAAAGCCTCTGGCATTCTGGAAGGTAATGTCGAGGAATGTCTGGACTTTTACTTCAAGATGTGCTCGGTCAATGTCACCGCAGTGGACATTGCCCAGATGAGTGCAGTGCTTGCAAATCACGGTGCCTGCCCATCCACCGGTGAGGTGCTCATCGAGCCGGAAAGTGCAAAAGCAATTCGTGCATTGATGCTCACCTGCGGCATGTATGATGGCTCCGGTGAATTTGCCATGACTGTCGGCTTCCCTGCAAAGAGCGGTGTCGGCGGCGGTATCGCAGCTGCACTGGTTGACCGCATGGGAATCGGTGTATTCGGACCTGCTCTGGATGAAAAGGGCAACAGCATCGGCGGCATCAAGATTCTGGAATATCTTTCCAAGAAGATGGATTTTAATTTGTTCTAATAAAAGGAGTCTGAGAGTTTTCTCAGACTCCTTTTCATTTAACTTAAAACTCCACTTTTGCTTCGCACGTTCCCTGCTTTCTTTTATCCGAAAGCTCCACATAAAAACTTTCAGAAAAAGAAATAGATTTTTTATCCTCACTCAAATGGGCATCGTTGGAAAATCCATTGGCGTGGATTTTTTGACCACCTTTAATATAGGAATCTTCCTCACTCATTGCTCCATTTTCATATTCCAGGATTTTACCTGTTTGATTATCACGAATAAAACTTGATCGGATAGAAGTAATCATTTCATAATATTTTGGAGTCTCTGTTGCTGTTTTACCCAAATGATAAAATTTGCTCACAAAACAAGTTTCTGTCCTATCTCCATCCAGAGTCTTTTCCTCCTGATCTGTCCATGAAATAAATGATACCTCATCCACAATCATTTTTCGCAGAGCTTCTTCATCCTTCTGTTCGGATATCTCCTGCAAAAAACGCTCGGTAATATCCTGCTGCTGCCGATCAATCACCTGATACTCCGACGGGGAAGCAATCATCTTTTCGCAGAGTGGCTCTAATAATTTGGTTGGTGCAGCGTGATCAACCACAAATACTACACCGGAAACTACGGTAAGCATACATAATATTGACAGGAGGATTGTCGAAAACGAATATTTTCTTTCACGCCATCCCGACCAAATCAAAAAGCAAAGACAAAATGCGCTGATAACCACACTCCATACGCCATGCAAAACCGTAGCTGCTATCAGCCATAAAACACTTACTACTGTGATTTTTCCGTTCCATTTTATCTGTTTACTCTGTTCCATCTTTTCTCTCCATAGATTTTAGTTTTCATACCGGATATTTTTTATTACAATGATAGCATAATATTCTTGCAAATTCTATCACATCATTCTACAAAAATAATTTGACTTCTTTGCTAATAGTCAATAGATGCAAAAAAATCCCGGAACTAAAGTTCCGGGATTTTTTAGTTTTTTACAGTCCTTCTTTCCATCTTCCCTTTTGGTCAAAGTTCTGTTTGAGCTTTTTCTCAATCGAGAAGTATGGAATCGAAATACCGATAATATCCATGACAATCAGCCATTTTGCTGCTGTCATCAGCGGCAGCAAAATGATTCCTACAATCGAAAATACCATTGCTACAATGCCGATTGGCAGCATCATTCTGCCATAGCAGATGTGCGAATAGTTCCAGGTTTCAATGCTCTTCATTGCCCACTCGGTGCGGTAATCAATAAAGAAAATTCCTCCAAAGACGGTATCCTGATGTTTTGGGTATTTCGGTGGTTTTCTTCTCCAGCGCAATCCGCATCCAATCATCATAGCTGGTATCAGCAGCAACAATAAATAAAGCAACATTCTGTTTGACAATCCTTTCTGTTTCATGCTGTGCATCCCTTTGATTCACAGTGTTCAGTATAACACACTTTTTCCCTTTTGTAAAAAAGATTTTTGGAAAAAGGTTTTAAAAAAACCTTTTCCATGAAAATTCTTCCATAATTTTTTTCTACTCCACTTGACAAACGAATTAGACGTGGTTATAATGGAACCATAGTTAATTACTCAACTAACTAACCAGTATACAACCAGAGAGGAGGACACAGATTGAAGATTGACTTTCAAAGCCAGACACCAATCTTCCTTCAGGTCTCGCAGGGACTGGAAGATGAAATTTTGTCCGGCATCTACGGGGAAGAAGAACAGATCCCCTCGATCACCGAACTTTCTGCAAACTACAAAATCAATCCCGCTACCGCACTCAAGGGAATTAACCTACTGGTGGATGGCGGAATCGTCTATAAGAAAAGAGGAATTGGCATGTTTGTTGCGTCAGGAGCTGTGCAGAAGCTGAAAGAAAAGCGGCAGGAGGAATTTTATAATCAATACATCCTGCCTTTGGTACAGGAGGCAAAACGTCTCGACATCGAACCTGCAAAACTTCAGGAATGGATTGAAAGGGGATTTGCAAGATGAAACTAAGCTGTCATAATCTGACCCGCAAATTTGGGGACACTACTGCTTTAAATGGAGTAAACTTGTGCTTAGATGAACCGAAAATCTATGGATTACTCGGTCGAAACGGCGCCGGCAAAACTACCCTGCTCCGCCTGATAACCAACTACATCCAGCCGACCGAAGGCTCTATTACACTGGATGAACAAAATGTCTGGGAAAATGAAAAAGCGCAGCATCAGATTTTTCTAGTCACTGAAACTTCCTACTTTGCCGAAATGAATGCAAACAGCCTAATTCAACTCATGTCAGAAATCTACCCCAGCTTTGACAAAGAGCAGTTTCTCTCCTACGCTAAACGCTTTGAGCTTGATTTAAACAAAAAATATACCGCTCTCTCCACCGGCTACAAATCGGTCCTACGCGCAGTTCTCTCCTTATCGGTACACACACCGTTCCTGTTTCTGGATGAACCGACACTGGGTATGGACGCCTTCCACCGTGAGCTGTTTTACAAACTGCTGATTGAGAGTTACAGTGAGTCTCCGTCCTGTATCCTGCTGTCCACCCACCTGATCAGTGAAGTGGAAGGGCTTCTGGAAAATGTTATTATTCTGGACCATGGCAAGGTGCTGATTGACGAATCCTCCGAACAGCTACTTGCACAGGGATACTGCGTATCTGGCAGAATCTCCGATGTGGATGACTACTGCTCCGGCAAAAATGTAATCGGTTCCAGTGTCGTCGGTGGACTGAAAACCACTGCTGTTTTGGGAGAACGGGAACAAGTTCCTGACACATTGGAAGTCACCGGACTGAGCTTACAGCAGCTATTTGTGCAGCTGGTAGGCAGCGAAAACCCATCATAAGAGGAGGAATCTCGATGAATATTGCAACGTCCTTTCGTCTTCAATTAAAAGAATGTCGTTCTGCGCTTACGATCTATTATATTATCATCCTGCTCATCTTTGCCATTGCCTCGATTGGAATGTCTTCTGGTAATTCCACTTCCGGACTGGAAGCCAGTACCGCCTGGTTTCTGTTTGTCTACGGTATGAACACCTTTCGAGCAAACTTTCTGTTTCATTTACAGTTTGGTTCCACCCGCAAAACCCTGTTTAAGGGCTGGCTTTTGTCTGCCGGAACCATCTGCCTCGGTATGTCACTGATTAACCTTATTCTGCTGCTGGTGTTAAGTCTGCTGCTCCACTTCCCCATCGGTTCCTTTGTTTTTTCCATCCAGATCGACAACGTTTTTCTTCGCCTTATTGCAGGCACTGTCTATTATTTCTGTGAGTACCTCATGCTAACCTCTGTCGGATACCTTATCACCAGTGGATTTTATCGCTTGAACAAGACAGGAAAATGGATCGTCGGCACTCTGATGGGTGGATGCGGGATGCTGGCAATTTTCCTGATAGAACCGTTTGAGTCATACATTGACGCGATTTTCCTTTATCCTTCATCCCATCCATTTATTGTATCGGGAATCTTCCTTGTTGTTGCAGCAATGATACTCAGCTTCTGCTGGCTGCTCATCCGTAAAATGCCTGCGAAAACCGCATAACATGAAAAAAAGCACTCATCTTTTGATGAGTGCTTTTTTTATTCTCCAACAATCGAGATTGCCACACGGTTTGGCATACAGACCGCACTTTGCGGTTCATGATCGATCCATCCAAATCCCATGCACAGATGGTCGGGACAGTCCGAGGATAAAAACCGGATCTGATGATCCTTGATTTCCAGCACAACCTGAACTCCATATTCTGAAAGGTCGATCTGCCGGTCCTCCTCCTGTTCGAGCTTAAGTTCCATGATCTGTTCCCCATCGATGGAAACCAGTGCTGTCGCACCCTCCGTTTGGTTTTGCCACATCAGCAAAAAAATCCCCATCGAAACCAGCGCCACAAATGCGATGATTGCTAAAATAATTTTATCTGCTTTTCCCATTTATTTTCTCCAATCTGTAAAAACATAGAACCATTATACGAAGAAAAGCCTCCTCCGTCAAGATAACAGAAGGACCATCAAGGCTTTGCCATGATGGTCCTTTTGCTTTTAGAAAAGTAATCTAGGGGAAAAGTTTTAAACTAGATGTCAAAATTAAGCTTCTGCTTTCCACAGACCGTGCAGGTTGCAGTATGCGTAAGCAGCAACTGCTTTGTCTGTCTCTGCCAGCATGAATACTGCCTGTGGCTTGCTACCTGGTTTGAGCTCTTTGCGCTGGTTGCCTTCCTGGGTTTCCAGAGCGATCCACTCGATGAAGTGCTCTTCAGCCATTGGATGTTCTACTTCGCCAACAGTTACGGTTACTTTGTTGCCCTCTACCGAGATAACTGGAACGTGTTTTTCGGTTGCAGCGTCAACGCTTCCTGGAACCAGTTCGCTCATCTTTTCGCCACAGCACATAACCGGAACACCTTTGTTTTTTGCATAAGCGATAATATTTCCACAGTGTTTGCATACGTAAAATTTCATATTCATTTCCTTCTTTCTTTGTTATCGTGTTTATCTTAAGTATACCGATTTGGTTTATTTTCTCTTTGATTATAGTATACCTTTTCTGTAGACAAATTGCAATAGGCTAACAAAAATTTTCTGTTTTAAATAAAAGAAAAAGCAGCTGTTTGGGGATTTTACCCCAAACAGCTGCAAACAGTCTGCTATTTTCGATTGTCAGAGGAATTATTTCTCGTCGACTCTCTTTTTGCGCAGATATTTGTCGATTGCTTCGACCATATTTTCTGGCATCTTTCTTGGAACTGGGAATACAACCGAGTTTACCATACGGTCAGAGAATTCCTGAACGAAAGCTGCGGTCTTGCCGAAGTTCTTGTAATCGAGGTAATCGATTACGTCGTGGCGGCAATGGATCATTGCACCGCCGTTTCTGCCAAAGCGGCAGAAGTTGATAGCTGGAACACCCTCGTTGGAGAATGGAACCGAGTCACTGGAGTATACTTCCTGAGTAACGTCAGTGGAGAAGCCAAGCTCTTTGGAGAGGTATTCTACATAGCGGCAGAGGGATTCATCTGCCATAACAGCAGCCCAGTCAGCGCCCAGAACAGGACCTGCAACGTCGACGTTGATCATCAGCTGGATATCTTTGAGTTCTTCTTTATGTGCTTCTACATAAGCTTTGGAGCCGAGCAGACCGCACTCTTCGGAACCGTACCAGCAGAAGGTCAGGTTTCTCTTTGGTGGGTTCTCTTTATAGTGGCGTGCAAGCTCCATCAGGATAACCGAGCCAGCACCGTTGTCGTATACACCGTGGCTAAACTGTACACTGTCAAAGTGTGCGCCGAAGGTGATGTTCTGTTCGGTTTCATCGGTGCCTTTGATGTGCAGGATAACGTTTCTGGATGGACGGGTAACATCTTCCTGAATCAGGGTAAAGGTTACAGTTTCAGGCTGAGCTTTTACCAGTTCCATTGCATCGATTGCGCGCAGAACACCACCTGGGATCTTGCCGTAACGCAGAGCCCAACCGCGCAGTTCTCTTTCTGGCAGATCGGTCTGTTCGCGAACATCGGAAACATTGCCGTTCCAGGTCAGGAATGCTGCTACGCCGTAGCGAACCATTCTTTCGTAAACTTCTTCGTTCATCTTGCCGTTGTTGACAAGGACGATCATGCCTTTTTTATCATACAGGTCAACATCAGTTCCCTGCTGAACATATGCAAATGGAGCGGTCAGACCTTCTGCCGGTGTGCTGCCGGAACGACGATAGCCCTGAATTTCCCACTCTTTTCCTGCTGCTGTCAGGGAAACCTTCTCGATGTCTGCGGTCTGAACCGGGAATTCCTCGATTACTGCTTCCAGACCAACTTTTGCAAGCTCATCGCGGATGATTTCGGCTGCTTTGGTTTCTTCTGGAGAAGTGCTGGTACGAATAAAGTTGATTTTCTGCAAATCCTCAAAGATTCGTTTTCCCATTGCTTCTGTGTTCTTCAAAATGTCCATGTTGCCACACTCCTTGTCTATTTAAACTCATAAAATCAGACTGGGTCGTTAAGCGACAGGCTGCAAAAGCAGCCTGTCATATGTACAACTTTTACATAATTTTACATATATTTTTATCAAAATATATGCTTAATTTCCCTTTTCCTAGTATAGCACAATCTTTCTTCGGTTACAATCCCGAGACAGCCAAACCTTTCAGAAGCAGAGAAGGGGTCTGTACAAACTGGCTTCCGGATGCTGTTGGAACTGGATCGTTTCCGATTGCAACAATCTCTTTGAGCAAGTCATAGATGCTGCCTGCAATGGTGACCTCACAGAACGGCTTTGTCATCTTTCCATTTTCCACAACCATTCCCTTGCACAGCAGAGAGAAATTACCGGTAATGGTGCTGACACCTGCAAACACGCCTTCCAGTCCTGTTACAACCAGACCATTTCCCATCTTCTGGCAGAGTTCTTCCATCGAAAGGGTATTGCCGGAAATGCTCTCGAACACAACGTTTGTGACGCCGGTGCCGACTGCTGCCTGTACATCCGACTTAAATCCGTTACCGCTGCTCTGGCAGTTTGCTTTGCCCGCACTCTTGCGGTTGTACAGAGCCGATTCAAATTTTCCTGCATGGATCAGGTATTTCTTGCTGACTGGTGTACCCTCATCATCAAAGTGACGATGTACTCTGCCCTGTGCAAACTGAGGATCTTCCACAAGGTTGATATCGGAAATTGCGATCATTTCCCCTTCTTTTCCTGCAAGAGAGCTCATCTCGTTTTGCATCTCGGTCGCATAAAAGATTGGAAGGTATGCTTCCAGCAGTTCTGCTGCTGCATCGTTTTTGAGGATGACCGCATATTTTCCCGAAGCAATCGGTTTTGCGTGCAGGCGCTGTGCGCCAAGCTCTGCTACTTCTTGTGCCAGTGCTTCGGTATCAATTGCATCGAGGCTCTGTGCACTGCGTCCGCCCCAAGCGATCTCGGTGTCGCCATCTTCGCGGGAAACTACACCCAGCGAAACCGAAACGGAATGTCCACAGTCGGTCAGGGTAGTTCCGTTATCGTCCATCAGAATAATTTCCTCATCATACTGATGACAGGAACAATCGCTGACCGAGTCAATCTTGCTTTCTTTGCGCAGAACCTGCTCTGCTTTTACCAGAGTTTCTGCTGCTTCCCTTTCATCCAGCGAAGCAAACTCCCCTGTATAGGACAATTCCTTCTCAAATGCTGGAATTGGGTGGTAATCTTCTTCGGATGCCATTGCAGAAACCTGCATCTGCTCTACAACATCTTCTGCACAGTCCAGCTGATTAAAGAAGGTACAGCATCTTTTTCCATCCTTTCCAGCTTCCACAAAATAAACACTTTCACTGGAACGAACCGATTTTTCCTTCTCGCCATCCAGAACATTCAGTCCAAACTTTCTGGTCTTTGCAATATAAAAACGAATGTCCGCAAAACCTTCCTGTTTGAGCTTTTCTGTCAGTTCTCTGAGTGCTGTTTTCTCCGATGCCATCATGCCTGATCCCCTCCTACTGTCATTTCAGTTACACGGACGGTCGGCTGACCTGCTCCGATATAAAGCGCACCGCTTGCTGCGTAGCAGAAGCCCTGTCCCAGTGCGTAGTCGTTTCCGACCATGTCCACCTTCTGCAGAATATCGCCGCCGGTACCGATCAAGGTTGCACTGCGTACCGGTGTGGTGATCTTTCCGTTTTCGATCAGGAAGGTCTCGCTGGTGTTGAAGTTAAACTCTCCAGTTGCCGGATTTACCGAACCTGCGTTGATGCTGTTGACAAAGATGCCGCGCTCGGTTGCTGCGATCATCTCTTCCGGTGTACTCTCTCCCGGTGCGATATAGGTGTTGGTCATACGGGAAGTTGGAGCAAAGCGGAAGCTCTGGCGTCTGGAGGAACCAGTTGGAGCACATCCCATTCTTCTTGCATTGAGTTTATCTACCATATATCCTTTGAGGATACCGTTTTCGATCAGTACATTCTTCTGGGTCGGTACACCCTCGTCATCTACCTTGAGCGAACCCCACTGACCCGGAATCGAACCATCATCAATCAGAGTCAGCTTGTCAGAAGCTACCTTCTGACCCAGTTTTCCGGAGAATTCGGAGTTGCCCTTTGCTACACCGGATGCTTCCAGAGAATGTCCGCATGCTTCGTGGAAGAACAATCCGCCAAATCCATTGGTGATGATAACCGGCATTCTTCCGGTCGGGCATGCTTTAGCATGCAGCATTGCTTTTGCCTTCTTTGCTGCCTGCTTTACATAGTCCTCGACATTGATCTCGTCATAGAACTCAAATCCCTTCATTGCACCAGGTCCAACATAGCTGGACTGTCTGTCGCCGCCTTCCTCACAGAAAACGGTCATATGCAGTCTGGTCTTAACGCGGTTATCTTCTACAAATAAACCTTCGCTGTTTGCAATCCAAACCTTCTGATCCATATCAACATAGTTGACACGAACCTGGCTAACTGTTTCATCTGCCTTCTTACCAGCAGAAACAACACGGTTTGCAAGCGCCATTTTATCCTTTAAGCTGACGCTCTGCGGATAGCGGCTGATTGGATTTAACGAGACACGGCGCATTGCTTCCAGCGCTGCACGCTCAAAGCTTCCGTCACGATAGCGGCAGGTTTCTTCCAGCAGGCGGAAAATTTCCGCTTCACTTAAATCGGAAGTATACAGGTAAGCGCTCTCCAGCCCCTTAAACAGGCGGATACCCACTCCCTTTTCTCTTCCCGAAGATGAGTTGAGGATTTTTTCTCCCAATACGGTCAGATTGCTTCTGCGTACATCTTCGCAGAAAATTTCGGCAAAATCTGCGCCGTGGCTGACTGCATAGTCAAGGATTTTTTCCATCAGATTCTGGCTTAACACAAAACCCCTCCATTCTTTGTTACAAAAAAGGCGGCTGCAAAAATTTGCAACCGCCCGAATTTCTTTATTTGTGCTGCTGATGGCACAGGTGGCACGCTACAAAGTGATTTGGTTTTACTTCAATCAGCTTTGGTGCTTCTTTTTCGCAGATATCCATTGCATATCTGCATCTTGGTCTGAATTTGCATCCCGGTGGTGGGTTGATCGGGCTTGGAACTTCGCCTTCCAGTTTGATTCTTTCTCTGGTAGCTTCTCCATCCGGATCTGCCATTGGGATTGCAGAGATCAGTGCCTGTGTATATGGATGCAGCGGCTCGCCGTACAGGTCATAGTTGCTTGCAAGTTCTACCATCGAACCTAAGTACATAACACCAACTCGGTCAGAGATGTGTTTTACCATCGACAGGTCGTGGGAGATAAACAGGTAGGTCAGACCAAATTCTTTCTGAAGTTTGATCAGAAGGTTTACTACCTGAGCCTGAATGGATACGTCCAGCGCGGAGATTGGCTCGTCACAGACAATGAATTTTGGTTCTACTGCCAGTGCGCGGGCAATACCGACACGCTGACGCTGACCGCCGGAAAGCTCATGAGCAAAACGGTTTGCATATTCTGCGCTCAAGCCTACCTTGTTGAGCAGGTCTGCAACTCGTTTTGTTTTTTCTTCTTCGCTGAAATGGAAATGAATGTCCATTCCCTCGGAAATAATTTCACCGATTGTCATACGAGGGTCCAAAGATGCATATGGGTCCTGGAAAATGATCTGAACATTCTTTTTAAATTCCAGAAGATCCTTGCCTTTGAGGGTGGAAATATCCTTGCCGTCAAAAACAACTTTACCAGATGTTGGCTCGTAGAGCTTGATCATGGTACGGCCGCAGGTGGTTTTTCCGCAGCCGGACTCGCCTACCAGACCCAATGTTTCTCCTCGTTTAATGCCGATTGTTACATGGTCTACCGCTTTCAGTGTCTGTTTGCGTCCTGCTTTAAAGAACTTGCACAGGTCGGTAACTTCCAGGATGTTGTCGGCGTTCTGCAGTTTTTCAATTACCTGATCCATTATTTTGCCTCCCTGTCATAGAAGGATTTTACCTTCGGCGCATTTGGATGCTGCAGCCAGCAGGATACGCGATGAGTATCTGTAATGGTGGTTTCCAGTGGATTCTTTTCCTTACAGATCGGCATGCAGTATTCACATCTGGATGCAAACGGACAATGGTTAAGTGGCAGGATCAGATCCGGTGGAGTACCTTTGAGTGCATACAGTTCCTGTTTGGATTCTTTTGCCAGTTTTGGAACAGAGCTCAGCAGTGCCCAGGTGTATGGGTGCTTGGAATCATAGAAGATTTCTCTAGCGGTACCTCTTTCCACAACCTGACCAGCGTACATAACCTGAATGCGGTCTGCAAAGTTTGCAACAACGCCAAGGTCATGGGTTACCAGAATGATTGCAGTGTTCATCTTTTCTTTCAGCTCACGCATCAGGTCCATGATCTGTGCCTGAATGGTAACGTCCAGAGCAGTGGTTGGCTCGTCCGCAATCAGGATCTTTGGACTACATGCCAGAGCCATTGCGATCATAACACGCTGACGCATACCACCGGACATTTCGTGCGGATAGCTGTCAATTCTTTTTTCCGGGCTTGGGATGTTTACCATCTTGAGCATTTTGATTGCTTCTTCCCTTGCCTGTTTTTTGTCCAGATGACGGTGAATGCGCAGGCTTTCCATGATCTGTTTACCAACAGTCATGGTTGGGTTGAGGGAAGTCATTGGGTCCTGGAAAATCATGCTGACTTCGTCGCCGCGGAACTCACACAGTTCTTTCTTATTTAAAGAAAGAACGTCTTTGCCGTCGCAGGTAATCTTGGAACCTTCCTTGATCACTGCAAACGGAGGTTTGAGCAGACGAAGGATGGATTTTGCGGTTACGGTTTTGCCGCAGCCAGACTCGCCTACAAATGCGAGGGTTTCACCACGGTTTAATTCGAAGCTGACACCGCGAACAGCTTTAACCTCTCCTGCGTAGGTATTAAAGGACACGCTGAGGTCTTTTACTTCTAAGATCTTATCGTTTGCCATTTGTATCCTCCTCCTACTTTCTCAGTTTCGGGTCAAGTGCGTCACGCAGGCCGTCACCCAGCAGGGTAAAGGAGAGCATGGTGAGCGCGATCATAATCGATGGGAAGAACAGCTGATATGGATAGAACATGAAGTTCTGCTGTGCTGCGGAAGCCAGAGCACCCCAGCTGGTATCCGGTGGCTGAATACCCAGACCGATGTAGCTCAAGAATGCCTCGGAGAAGATGTAGCCTGGGATATCGAAGGTAATTGCTACGATGATGATACCAATGGTATTTGGAATCATGTGGCGCATGATGGTTTTAAATGGAGATACACCCAGAGCATTTGCAGCCAGAACGTACTCCTGAGATTTTAACTGGAGCATCTGTCCGCGAACCAGACGGGCAATACCACACCAACCGGTCAGGGTCAGTGCCAGCATCATAGTGCCCATGCTCTTGGAATCGGTTACAACCGAGATCAGAATAACGATAATCAGATAAGGAATGCTCAGCAATACCTCTACGATACGCATCATGATATCGTCAACGATGCCGCCAAAATAGGAAGCGATACCGCCGTAGATACTGCCGACAACGCTGGCTACAACTGCACCAACAATACCGATTGCCAGAGAAACTCGACCAGCCTGCCATACACGTGCAAACAGGTCACGACCCAGGGAGTCAGTACCAAACCAGTGCTCTGCACTAGGAAGCTGATTAATTGCGGAAGTATCCATCTGTTCAAAGTTATATCCGGAGATTGCAGGACCAAAGATTACCATAACAACAAGAAGAATCAGGATAATCAAAGCAATCAGAGCAATCTTGTTTTCTCTAAATCTTCTCCACGCGTCTGCCCAATAGCCTACCTTTGGACGAGCAATAATGTCGCCGGAGAAATCGTCGGTTCCAATAATCTGGAACTTTTCTGCTGGAATGTCTTCCCATTCTGTCGCAGATGTCACTTTATTTTCTTCTGTAGACATATGTTCTCCTCCTTAAATTATTTTACGCGGATACGTGGGTCAAGGATTGTGTAAGCGATATCGATGAGCAGCTGTGCTACAACAAACAGTGCTGCTGCAAAGATGGTGGTACCAATAATCATGGTGTAGTCACGGTCATTGATAGAAGATACATAGTAGAAACCAAGACCAGGGATACCAAACATTTTTTCGATAACGAAGGAACCTGTAAAGATACCGGAAATCTGTCCACCCAGAATGGTGATACATGGCAGGAATGCGTTTTTCAAAACGTGGTCCTTAATGATATGGAAACCGCTGACACCTTTTGCCTCAGCAGTCAGAATGTAATCCTGTCCCATAACTTCCAGCATGTTGGATTTTAAGTAACGTGCGTAGGTTGCAATGGTACCAAAACACATTGCGATAACCGGCAGAACCAGGTTCTTCGGTTTGCCCCATCCGGTAGTTGGAAGGATCATCCATTTAACGGTAAACAGATACTGGAGCAACGATGCCATAACGAATACTGGGATGGTAATACCCAAAATCGCAATGAACATAACCAGATAGTCCGGCCATTTGTTTTTGTTAAGTGCTGCGACAATACCCAAAGTAACACCGATTGCTACACCGAATACCAGAGCCAAACCACCGGTTGTACCGGAAACCTTGGAGTTTGTAAGCAGTGTTTCGGTAATGCTCTTACCTGGATATTTGAGCGACTCACCCAGATCACCTTTTGTGATCAGGTTTTTCATAAAGATTGTATATTGTTCGGTCAGCGGTTTATCCAAACCGTATTTTGCGTAGTAGTTTGCTTTTGCCTGTTCCGGCAGCTTGTTCGCCATTTGTCCCAGAGGATCTCCCGGAATCAAATGCATCATGAAGAAGGTCACTGTTGTGATGATAAACAACGTGATCAGCATGTAGCCAATTCGTTTGAGCACATACTTAACCATACTTTTCCCCCTTATCCTCTTCTATTCTTACACGTCCAATAATGGGAACAGGCAGCCAAAATCGGCTGCCTGTCCGCGCTTCGCTTGTAAAAGAAAGCCTTACTTCGTTATGAAATTAAATTATGCGTTGCGTCCGCTTACATAAGCGTATTTCAGACCGGTAGAAGTAAATGGCATTGTGTTGCTGTTCTTGATGTAGGTATAACGGAAGGTATTAGCTGCGGTACATACAACTGGGCAGAGAGGACCATCCTCGAAGAGGATCTGTTCTGCTTCTTTGTACAGTTCAACACGTTTTGCTTCATCCATCTCTACAGATGCCTGCTCGATCAGTTCATCATATTTCTCGTTTGTCCAACCGGTACCAACGTTGTTCTTCTCAGAATCAGAGTGCATGATAGACAGCATTGCATATGGATCGTTGTAGTCGATACCCCACTGCATGTAACCCATCTGATAATCACCACTGGTTACCTTCTGAGAGAAAGTACCCCATTCATTGAAGTCCAGAACAACGTTTACGCCCAGAACGTTTTTGAATGTCTGCTGATAGTATTCACCGTAGTTCTTCATCCACTGGTCAACGCCACCGAGGCTGAAGGTTACTTCCAGAGTGGAAGGATCGGAACCAAGACCAAGTTCTTCCATACCTTTGAGAAGCAGCTCTTTTGGATCAGAATTTTCATACATTGCTTTCAGTGGTTCTTCTACCTGATCTCTGTAGATACCCAGATCACCGGTGGAAACGCCATCTGGTACCCAAGAGTAAGCAGGAGACATTGTTCCAAAGTAGATAGTGTTTACAATATCTTCACGGTCCAAAGCAAGGGTGAATGCATTACGGATGTTTGCATTCTGGAACAGTTCATCTTTGGTGTTGTAGAAGTTATAACGGATTGCTGGAGAAACATAATGCAGATATTCTACATTTTCCATAGATTTAAATTTCTCCATCCATTCTGGAGTACCACAACCACAGGAGTCGATGGAACCGTTTGTGAAGGAGTTGAAGATAGTGTTCTCATCGTTCATGATCTTGTAGTTAATGGTCTGCAGGTTTACATTTTCTGCATCCCAGTACTGATCGTTCTTAACGAGGATCAGTTCAGAGTTGTGAGTCCAGCTTTCGAGTTTGAATGGGCCATTGTATACCATGTTGGAAGCTTCTGCACCATGAGATTCACCGTACTGTTCTACGATGTCCTGACGCTGTGGCATCATAACACGGGTATCGGTCAAAGACAGGAAGTATGGGGTAGGCTGTTCCAGTGTGAATTCCAGAGTCTTATCATCAACAGCTTTTACACCCAGTTCGGAAGGATCCATTTCGCCTGCCAGAACTGCGTTTGCATTTTTAATACAGGTCAGCAGGTAGGAGTTTGGAGAACCGGTTTCTGGAGTCAGAACACGGGTAATTGCATAAGCATAGTCTTTTGCTGTTACAGGCTGTCCATCGCTCCATTTGTTGTCGCGCAGATGGAAGGTCCAAACAGTACCGTCTTCGTTGGATTCCCAAGATTCAGCTCCTGCACCTTCACGGACATTTTTTCCATCTTCTTCTGCCAATCTGGTCAGTGGTTCCATAACATTGATCAAAACGCTGGAGCTATAGGAATCGTTTCCGATTACACTATCCATTGTGTTTGGTTCACTGTTAAGGTAACCATTAAAGTACTGTTCTGCATCCAGAACGTTACCATCGATGGTTTTCTGTTCACCAGTCGATTCAGCAGTTGTTGTTTCTTCGCCGCCGCAAGCTGCCATGGAAAGCATCATTGCTCCTGCCATCATAACTGCCAGGATTTTCTTCAGTTTCATGATAATTTCTCCTTTCGGGCTTATCAAACTCTCTCTTATTTCGACACGTTTCCTCGTATTTACAAAGATTCGTGTGATTGACAATGAAAATTGGGATTATGATAATCCCAAAAGCAAAACAGGATATCCTGTTTATAAATACAAATCAGCGTTGATCGCTAAAACGGATGCTAACGATTCCTGATCTGATTTTTTCACTATACTCTCGGCTGTGGTGCTTCCTGCTCCCACATCATAGTGTCTTTTCAGCTCGTCCACCATCGCTTCCGCATCACCCTGTTCATAACAGGTAAGCAAATCGAGATGTCTTTGATAGCTGTCCTTGACACTTTGTTTGTCGATTGCACAAAAAATCGCAAAATTATTGACATTCATACTTTTCCAGACATGTTCAATCTTTCGAAATCCTGTCTGTTCAATAATGCGGCTGTGGAAATAATTGTCCTCCTGTGCCAGCTGATACAGGTCATCTTCCAGAGCTTTCATCCGCTCCAAACTCTCTCTCATCTGTTGCAGGCTTTCAGCAGAAAAGTTTCCTTTGTTCAACCTCACTGCCAGTATTTCCAGTGTGGCACGCAGCAGGCACACTTCATAGATATCCTGCTCTGTCACCGCAGCGACCGAACAACCTACATTCCGTTCATATCGAACCAGGCCTTCCTGTTCAATCTGCCTGAGTGCTTCCCGAACCGGTCCGCGACTGACACCAAACAATTCTGCGATCTCGTTTTCCTTCATCCGATCCCCTGGCTTAAATTCGCCTTCCAGAATCTTTTGACGGATTTCATCCACGACTTCCTGCCGCAAAGTTTTATAGTTCAGTTTTGGCATACCTTGTTAATCTCCCTTAGCTTTGCAGGTTGTGTGTATGTAGATTACAGTATTTTGAAGATTGTATACAATCTTATGTCCTGTATTGTACCATAGTTCTTTATCAATTGCAACAAAGTCGCTAACATTTTGTTAATGTTACACTCTTTTTATTCTCGCATTATATACAAAATACATAATAAATTCTTATTTGTCACAGTTATTTAAAAATTCTCGTTGTTTTTCACAACAATCTTCCTGTCCTCATTTTGTACTATATACAAAAGAGAACAGACGACGAAGGTCTGTTCTCTTTTTAAAATTCCATATTAATCTTATAAGGAAAATCCTGCGCAGAAATCTTATGTTCTATCAGATAACCATTAATTGTTTCCATATAATGTTCCATTAATGTCGAGCATATCCGGTTGACATCCCCTGTTTTGAGCGCATCAAAAACCTTTTGATGGATCTTGCGCTGATTGTGAATGACATACTCACTTTTACCAGCTCCCCGATAAAAGACGATGGTGTTTCCCCCAGACATGCTGTTCCACAAAGTATACAGTCTGGTCAATTTGGACTCTTTTATAATGCATTCATGAAATTCATTGTCGTTTTCAATCGCTTCATCAAAGTGTTCCAGATCTTCGATGGAGTCCATTCGATTCAAAATCTCCTCCATCCGCTTAAGCGTTTGTTGAGAAAAATGTCCTTCACACATTTTTACCGATAAAATTTCCAGATTTGCCCGCAACAAATAAACTTCATACACATCCTGAGCGGTAAAATCCTTCACCGAACAACCTACATGAGAAGTATATTCCACTAAACCTTCCTGTTCAATCTGACGCAGAGCTTCCCGAACCGGTCCACGGCTGACTCCCAGTTCTTCTGCCATTTCTTGCTCCACAATCTTGGTTCCAGGCTTAAGCTCTCCTGTTAAAAGCTTCATTCGTATTGCCTGAGTGACTTGTTCTCGCAGGGTCTGGCGCATTATCTTCGCCATGTTTTTATTTCCCTCCCAGCTGCAAAAATAGATTCTTTTCATTTCTGAAAAGATAAGCAGACATTTTTACGATATCATAATGCTACCTTCTTTGCAATCCAAAAAATGTTTTTTCTACGAAATTCATCACTTTTATCCTTTGACATCTGTTTATTTTTGCTTTTTTTCACCGATTTTAACGAAATTTATTTTTGATTCTTTCTCTTGACATTTCAAGGTTGCTCTGGTATTATTGTATTAAGTACTTAATACAATAATGAAAGGAGGCGGGAATATGACCTGGTCCTTTGATGACAACCTTCCCATTTATCTGCAAATTATCCGCATCTTAAAATATGAGCTTGCACGAGGAAAATACCAACCCGGTGAAAAGCTACCTGCTGTACGAGAGCTTGCCATGACAGCCGGAGTCAATCCAAACACCATGCAAAAAGCTCTCGCCGAACTGGAACGGGATGGGTTAGTAAAAAGTCAGCGAACCGCTGGACGTTTTGTCACTGATGATAAGGAGAAGATTATGGAAGTCGCAAAAACACTTGCTTATGATGAGATTGCCCGAATGGTAGAAAATATTTCTTCTCTTGGATATCGCAAAGAAGAAATCCCGCAATTAATTGAAAAGTATCTGGACGAACATTAATTTTATTGTTTTCCCGGGAAATATTTCGACCTTTCTCTCCCATTTATGCAAAACCATTTCCCAGGAAATAGCTTGTTATCCATCATTCCTGTATAAGATAAGGAAGGAGTCTGTGTAATGAATCAAAACACTGAACTGATGCAGGGCGGTTCTATAATGGAACTTCCTGTGCTGGAGATAAAAAACGTTCATAAAAAATATCTGTCTCACTCCGTTTTGGAAGGAGTAGGTTTTTCCATTCCAAGAGGAAAGATTGTTGGTTTGCTGGGACCAAACGGATGTGGAAAAACCACCATCCTGAAACTGATATCTGGTCTGCTGCAACTGGATGAAGGTGAAATCCGAATTAACGGAATCTGTCCGGGTCAACAAACAAAGTCCATGATTTCCTATCTGCCGGAACGCAGCTATCTGAATGATTGGATGAAGATTTCCGATATCTTAAATCTCTTTTCTGATTTTTATACGGATTTTGACCGTGAACGTGCAGAGCAGATGCTGACCGACCTCAAAATCAGCAAAGAGGAAAAGCTTAAAACTATGAGTAAAGGAACCAAAGAAAAGGTTCAGCTGATTCTGGTTATGTCCCGTCGCGCTTCCCTTTACCTGCTGGATGAGCCGATTGGCGGTGTAGACCCTGCTACCAGAGAATACATTCTCCATACTATCTTAAAAAACTTTGATGAAAACTCTTCTATTTTAATTACTACACATCTGATTCAGGATGTAGAAACTATTTTTGATCAGGTTCTGTTTTTGAATCAGGGCAAAATCGTGATCGACGGTGAAGTCGATGAAATCCGTGAAAAATACGGAAAATCCATCGACGGATTGTTCCGGGAGGTATTTCGATGCTAAGAAAAATGCTTAAATACGATATTCAGGCAATGTCCAAAACTTTCATTCCCTTTTTCATTGCGATTTTAGTAATTTCTATTTTTAGTGCTCTTTCCATGCATCTGGAGTGGCTGATTGGCATCTTTGGAGGAGCCACCATTCTTTTTGGTCTCGGTATTGCTCTTTTTGTCACCAGCCTTGTTTTGATTATCACCCAGTTTTATAAAAACGTACTGGGTGACCAGGGATACCTGACCAACACCCTGCCTGTCAGTGTAGATACCATCATCCTTTCCAAACTTTTTTCTGCTATTTTCTGGTTGATCTCAAGCGGCATTGTTGCCATCCTCGCCTTTCTGATTATCTTAATGGGATCGATGGATAACGTTGGTGATTTCTTTACCAGTGTTGCTGTGGTTTTACAGTCCGCATTCGATTTCATCTCCACACCAGAATATTTTAAAGATGCTTTGTTGATTATCCTTTTGCTTGTACTGCTGTTTATCTTTGCAGTTTTACTGATTGCAAACGAAATTCTTCACTTCTATTGTGCTATGTCCTGCTCTCAGATTTATCCATTTACTAAAAATAGAATTGCTGGTTCCTTTATTGCCTACCTGGTGATCAACATTCCCCTTTCTATTTTAAGTGCAGTTCTTTTTTCTGCAGTTGGGTTTACAGGAACAAGTTTTGAATGGATTCAAAATTTATCCGGATACTCCATGATGTTTATAGCCATCCTGTCGGTCAGTCTGGTAATTCTGTTTCTCAATATTCTACTTTATATTCCAATCCGTTATATCCTCAAAAACAAGTTAAATCTCGAATAACTTCATCCATAAAGAAAGCGCCTGACCGAATGGTCAGGCGTCTTTCTTTGCCTCTTGACTTTTTCATTTTTTATTTATTTTGCCTTTTATTTTAAAAAAATATTGGTCATTATTTCCATGTTATAATCCTTTCTTTTGTCTTTCTTTTTGCAAAATAGGCATATTCTTTATTCTTTCTGTCACTTTTATCAATCAAAAATCACATTAAAATCCACAGCTAATTCTTTTTTTTAGGTAAGTTCACGTTTTTTTTAGAAAAAAACAACAAATTATACATTAGCTCTTGAATGTTTTTCCTATTGAAGTATAATTGTTGAACAAATAGATTCTTGTATTGGGAGGTTTTTTCTATGTCATATCATTATCTTATCGACATTGCGTTGATTCTTCTGACAACAAAAGTTTTTGGAATGATCACCAAGAGACTGCAAATGCCGCAGGTTGTGGGTGCGTTGATTGCAGGTCTTGTCATGGGTCCGGCAATGCTCAATATTATTCACAGTACCGAGTTTTTGTCTCAGGTTTCGGAGCTGGGTGTTATCGTTATGATGTTTACCGCAGGTCTGGGAACCAGCCTGAATGACTTGAAGCAGACCGGAAAAGCAGGTTTTCTGGTTGCTCTGTGCGGTGTTATCGTACCTTTAATCGGCGGTACCATCCTTTCCCTCTTCTTCAATACATCCACCGATCCAAACGCATTCATGCAGAACGTATTTATCGGTGTTGTTCTGACCGCAACTTCTGTTTCCATTACTGTTGAAGCGCTCAAAGAAATGGGAAAACTCAACACTGTTGTTGGTAATACCATTCTTGCAGCAGCACTGATCGACGACGTTCTTGGTTTGATTGCTCTGACCATCGTTACCAGTATCGGCGGTTCGGCAGATGCAAACCTTCTGGTTGTTCTGCTCAAAATCGTTGCCTTCTTTGTTCTGGTCATTGTTGTTGGTATTGTGGTTAAAAAAGCAATGGATTGGTACATTGCAAATGTTCATTCCACCGACCTGCAGCGTTATCCAATCTTTGCCTTCATCCTGTGCCTGATTCTTTCCTTCTGTGCAGAGGAATTCTTCGGTGTTGCCGATATCACCGGTGCATTTGCAGCTGGTCTTATCATCTCCACCACCTCCAAAGCAAAATATATCGAACTCAAATTTGCTCCTCTTTCTTACCTGCTTCTGACCCCAATCTTCTTTGCAAGCATTGGTTTAAAGGTAGAACTGCCTGAAATGAATGCTACCATCGTAATCTTCTCGATTCTGTTGGTTGTTGTTGCTGTCCTGACCAAATGGATCGGTTGTGGACTGGGTGCAAAACTGTGTGGTCTGAAAGGTCATCAGTGTGAACAGATCGGTGTCGGCATGGTTTGCCGTGGTGAGGTTGCCCTGATCGTTGCAGACAAAGGTGCTGCTCTTGGACTGATGCCGGAAGTATTCTTTGGTCCTGTCATCATCATGGTTGTTGCAACCACGATTCTGACTCCAATCCTTCTCAAATTTGCTTACCGCAAGAGCGATGCTTACGAAGATATGCAGGAAAGCTCTCTGGTCGACCGTTACGACGAAGTCGAACAGCTCGATTACATTGGCGAGAGCCTGATCCGTGCTAACGAGCATATGATGAAAAAAGGCAAAAAAGCCGAAAAAGCTGCTTCTGAAACAAAGAAGTAACATAATATAAAACCCAAAAGAGGGGTTCGATCTGATGATCGAACCCCTCTTTTTTCTATATTTTGTTTATACTACCTGGAACAAATAGAACTTCAGATAGTTTGTCTCCTCTACATTCCACAGAATCGGATGGTCTGGAGACTGCTGTCTTGCTTCAATCTGACGCAGGGAAACTCCCGCATCTGCTGCTGCCTGATGCAGCATCTTGACAAACAGCTGCTCGGTCATAAAATGAGAACAGGAACAGGTCGCAAGATATCCCCCACGAGGCAAAAGACGCATCGCACGCAGATTGATTTCCTTATATCCACGCATTGCACTTTCCACTGTCTGTCTGGACTTGGTAAATGCCGGCGGGTCAAGAATGATAAAATCAAACTTTCCGTACCGGTTGATCATCTCTCCCTCAGAAAGTTTCGGAAGCAGGTCAAACACGTTGGCTGCCAGATACTCTACCTTTCCATCCAGCCCGTTTGCCTTTGCGTTTTTCTGCGCCATCTCCACAGCCGACTCAGAAATATCCACACTCAGCACATACTCCGCGCCGCCCTTCGCTGCGTTCAGTCCAAAGGAACCGGTGTGGGTAAAGCAATCAAGCACCCGTTTGCCTCGGCTTAATTTTGCGACCGCAAAGCGGTTGTATTTCTGGTCCAGGAAGAATCCGGTTTTCTGTCCGTTCTCAAAATCGACCGCATAGGTGATTCCATTTTCGGTAATGGTTGTCTCGGTGGAATCTGGAATCGGGTATCCTTCCAGCGGGAAAAAGCCTTTGTATTGTTCCATTCCCTCCAGCTCTCGGATTGCCACATCGTTGCGCTCATAGATTCCGCGAATCGGCTGGTTGTCCTGTGCAAAAATCTTTGCCAGCAGTTCAAACAGCATCTTTTTGCGTTTTTCGATACCCAAGGACAGAACCTGTGCTACCAGGATGTCGCCAAAGCGGTCTACGGTCAGTCCTGGAAAGCTGTCTGCTTCTCCAAAAATCAGGCGACAGTTGGAAAAATCGTCCCCCATAACGGTTTTGCGGTAATCAATCGCATGACGAAGACGTCTTTCAAAAAATGCTTCATCAAATTTATCGTTCGCATTGCGGGAAATCAGACGAACACGGATTTTGCTGTTTTCGTTTGCAAATCCGGTTCCCAAATAGCTTCCCTTCTGGCTGACAACATCTACCAGCTCTCCATTTTCAAATGGCTGTGCTTCGGTAATCTCATTAAAATAAACCCACGGATGTCCTTTGATAATGGCATGTTCTGCCTTTTTGCTGACCTTTACCTGCGGGTATTCCCTTGCCTGTTTCATCTGCGTCCTCCTTATCAAACACTTTTCTTCTGCTGATTATTTTATCAGATCTTTTGGCTCTTTTAAAGGGAATCCATTAAAATTTGTGTCGATAAAAGAATTTCCCTGTATATTTCCTGGGAAATTTCTTTTCCTTTCCGATTAGACTTCCAAAAAATTTTAAGATTTCTTTGAATCTATGCTCTTTTCTTCATAAAATATCTATATTTTTCCCCTGTTCTTATTTAAAAAATCAGGCTACAATAAAAAAGAAGCGCTCAAAAAGGACGATTTTTTGCCCTAAAATGGCATGATTTCTATGTCAATTCTGTAATAAATCTTGAATCTGAGCGCATAAACGCTTATAATAAGTAATGCTATTGTAAAAAAGATGTTGTAACTTTTTAAATTGGGAAAGGAGCGGATGTCCGGTGTCGAATCCGGAAAACAGTAAGAACAATAAAAAATCTGCTTCCGGTCTTCCTGAAAGTTTTTCCGCATTGATTTCTTTGCTTTATGCCGTATGTTATCTCGTTGGCGCGAGAATTATTCGATATTACCGCCGCTTAAGGCGTATCGTCAGATTAAATTGCCTTCATATTAAATGGGCAGTTCGGCGTTTTTATTTTGATCTCAAGGAACAACGTTCAGCCGCAGCTCCATCGAAGGGGTATTGGAAACGGGAATGGAAAAAAGCCTTCTCGCAAACCCGCGATGCACTGCATGACTGGAACAAACATCGCAAGCAGCCTGATTCGGGGCTGCATCTTGATGAACTGCTGAAAGCCTTTTTCCCGTCGCTGCGCAAACTTGCCGGCACGGTCAATTATATTCTCCCTGTTGCAGGGATGATCGTTCTGATCTCCACCATCCACCATTTTTCTACTCTGACCTTTGGTCTTCGTGTCCAGTACAACGGAGAACACATCGGTTATATCCTTTCGGAATCTGACTTCTCTGAAGCAGAAGCCAAGGTAAAGGAACGTATCGTCAATGAGGCATATCTTCCACCAGAAGACAGTGTCCCGATCTACTCTTTGGAAGTGGTTGAGGAAGACCAGATTTCCGATCAAAGCATTTTGATTAACAACATTATCCGTGCTTCCGGCAACGAAATCGAAGAAGCTGCCGGTCTTTACGTGGACGATGAATTTATCGGCGCAGTAAAAGATGGTGACACCCTCCTGCTCAGTTTGAAAGCCCGCAAGGAAGGAACCTATCAGCCAGGTATGACCGAAGAGGAGTTAGAAAAACTGTTTGCACCAGCAGAAGAGACAAGCACTGAGGAAGAATCTTCTTCCGAGGAAGCTACCCCTTCCGATCAGACAGAATCTTCCGAATCTTCTCAGCCAGAACAGGAAGAGACTCCTGCAGCAGAAGAAACACCAGCTGCCGAGGAATCTGCTGCACAGACCTATACCATTCAGGAAGGCGATACTCCTTGGGATATTGCCAATAAGTTTGACCTTTCTGTCGATGAGCTGATTGCATTAAATCCTGAGGTTAGCCAGACCATGCTGGTTGGTGAAACTCTGGTCGTTTCGGCGGGAAGCTCTTCTGCAAGTGCTTCTTCCGAAAATACTTCTTCTGATTCTCAGCCAGAACAGACTGAAGAAACAGAAGAATCGGAATCGACCTCCAGCACTGCCCAGACAGAACAGACCTATACCGTACAGGAAGGCGATACTCCTTGGGATATTGCCAACAAGTTTGATCTTTCTGTCGATGAGTTAATTGAGCTAAACCCAAGCATCACCGATTCCATGCTGATCGGCGATACCCTTATCATTAAAGCTGGAACTTCTTCGACCTCTTCGGAAACATCTGCAGAGGAAGAAACCGAAACCAGCTCCGAGTCCGTCGACTCTGAAACCACTGCGGAAGAATCTGCTTCAGAAGAGCAGACACAGTCTTCCACCACAACTTCCAAAACAAGTCCGCTTCCTCCAATTACTGAGGAAGGCGTTACTTTGGACAGTGAGGTTGTCAGCTTTGTACAGGATATCCGCGTAGAAAAAGGATTATATCCAGTTTCCTCTGTGGAATCTTTAGACAGCATCAACGCCAAACTGGACACCGTTGTCGAAGGCGAGCAGACCTACACCATTCAGGAAGGCGATACTACCTGGGATATTGCCAACAAGTTTGACATCCCAACTGAGACACTTCTGAATCTGAACCCAGAGGTCAGCCAGTCCATGCTGGTCGGCGAAACCTTTGTAATCTCGCAGGAACAGCCATTCCTGCAGACCAAGGTTATCCGGACCGTTACTCAGGAGCAGGAAATCCAGTTCACCACCGAAACCGAGGTGGACCAGAACAAGGAATCCAGCTATGAAAAGGTAGTTCAGGAAGGCAAGAACGGGTTGAAAGAGGTTACCACCGAAATTACCTATATCGATGGATATGAGACCGAACGAACCGTTACCGCAGAAACCACTCTGGTGGAACCTGTTACGGCAAAGGTTGTTGTCGGTTCTCTTAAGAGCTCGTCCTCTTCTCCATATAATTTCAATGGCTCCGGTACCAACTCTACTCAGAGCAATGTCGGCGGTTATATCTGGCCGGTTGACGGCGGTTATATTTCCTGCCCAATCTGGGGTTACAGCGGTCATACTGGTACTGATATTGCAGCTCCTGCTGGAACTACCATCTGGGCTGCAAAAGCCGGAACGGTCGCTTATGCTGGCTGGTCCAACGGCTATGGATACAACGTTCTGATCAACCATGCGGATGGTACCAAGACCCGATATGCACACTGCAGCAGCCTTGCTGTCTATGCAGGTCAGCAGGTATCGCAGGGACAGGTTATCGGTTACGTCGGCCGTACCGGATGGGCAACCGGAAACCACTGCCACTTTGAAATTATCAGTGGTGGTTCTTATCTGGATGCACGAAACTATATCGGATAACATCTCTAAAAATAAACAGGATGGATGCAAATGCATCCATCCTGTTTTTGTATATTCCCCTGCATTTTGTACATCCTCTTTTAATGTAAAAAGGAGGAATTCATTTGCAGATTAAATCGTTATCCTGGCAGACACGCCGCAAGCTGCGCTGGTTTTGGGAAAGTTTTTTTGTCAGCGCCATGTTCTTACTCTTTTTGACTGCGTTTTTTTATGTGGCGTCCGGACAGGAAAGCTCCATTCAGCAGCCGGTTCTTTCGGTGAGTATCTCATCTTCAGAAAAAGTCTCTCAGGAAAAGGAAAAACGCCCGAATCAAGATCCGGACGTTTTCTCTATGAGTTTCCTTGGATGGAATTGGAAGATTTCTGCTTCTGAGTTTATGGAAATCTCTGACAAGGCTTCCAGAATATATCATAACTATGGTATTTTAATCCCTGCCAGATACCGCGCTCCTGCAGAAGGTCTCTGGCTTTTGTGGCAGCTTGCTTCCTAATTAGAAGGATTTTTTGCTGACGATTTTAATGGAAATATGGATGGACACCATAACCATCAGTACAATCAGAACAATCAACGCTGCCAGCATCAAAGCCAACATTCCGCCTGTCGGGATCATTCCTGCCTCGGATAGAGCTATAGTAAGGCCCATCATAATACCGAACGGAATCAACATCGTTAGGAGATAAAGCATTCTGCCTTTTTGCATCCCAAACTTATATGCAATCGGTATAATGACCGCGGTGGTGTATCCCTGCATACACAGGGATACCAGCAGCATGAGTCCGCACCGAGCAGCTCCACCCAGAATCAGGGTGTAAATCGAAGAAATACCCAGCAGTATCAGGGAAGTGATACCAAAAGCTGCATATCTTGCCAGCACGATCTGTTTATGGGTCACCGGCAGAATACTCCTGTACTGGTCCCAGTGATAATATTCATCGTAGGTAAAGAGGTTAAACAGGTAACTGATTCCCATTACACAAATGATTATTGCTCCAGTTTCCGGCTGGTCCATAAATCCCCAGATTGCTGCAAAGGCAAAAAATACAAACAGAATACTCTTGAGCAGCTTTCTCATCGAAAGAAAATCGTTTAAAATAAGCCCTTTCATAAAGACCCTTCTTTCTGGCTTGTTACTACTTGTCCGAACACAGCATCAGCATCAACTCATCCAGATTGATCGGGTCAACCAGAATTTCCGGATACTGTCGGCTGAATGCCGCCCTATCGCTGACGAGTGCTTCGCTGTCATATTTTCCATGCTTCTTTTTCAGGACAAACTGGCTGTCGATAGCCTCAATGGTCGCTTTATCTGCCTTTGCAATGCCATATCCATAAATGATATTATCCTTATTTTCACACAACATCAGTTTTCCCTGATGGATAAAGGTGATGTAGTCCGCCACCTTTTCCAGATCGCTTGTGATATGGGAAGAAACCAGAACCGAATGCTCGCCATCCGAAATAAAATCGAGGAAAATATCCAGAATCTCTGCACGGACTACCGGGTCCAATCCACTGGTCGGTTCATCCAGAATAAGCAGCTTTGCGTTGTGGCTCAATGCCACCGCCAGCGAGAGCTTCATCTTCATGCCGCGAGAAAAATCCTTGAGTTCCTTTTTGTCCGGCAGGGCAAACTTTTGAAGATACTCCTCATATTGTTTTTGATCCCAGTTTTGATAGATTCCCTTCATGATTCTGCCCAGATGGGAAACAAAGAGAGTCTGGGCAAAGGGAAGCTCATCGAAAACAACGCCGATGTCCTCCCTGTCTTTTGCGCTGCATCCTGCATGCCCAAAGACGGAAATACTTCCGCTGTCCGGTGAGGTCATTCCCAGAATCAGCTTCATGGTGGTGGATTTGCCCGCACCATTTTCTCCGATCAGACCCATAATTGCTCCCTTCTGCAGAGAGAACGAAACGTCCGAAAGAGAAAACTGCGGATAACTTTTGCAAAGATGATTAACTGTAAGAATCATATCTTCCATACTCCTGACCCCTTTTCTTCGATTTATTCCTCATACAAAAGGGAAAGCATCTCCTTAAGCTCCTCCAGATCAATCGAAGCTGCTTTTGCCTGATCGACTGCACATTGCAGCGCTCCTTCTACCTTTTTGCGCTGTTCCTCCCGCATGAGTTCCAGATTCTTTGGTGCCACAAAGCACCCTTTTCCTGCTACCGTTACGACAAAACCGTCCCGCTCCAGATCTTCATATGCTCGTTTGGTGGTAATCACGCTGATGCGCAGGTCTTTTGCCAGTGCCCGCATGGAAGGAAGCGCTTCCCCTTCCTGCAGTTCTCCGTTCAAGATACTGTTCTTGATCTGCGCGGTGATCTGTTCATAAATCGGTTTGCCGCTGGAATTGCTGATTATCAGATTCAAAAAATCACCGTTCCTTGCTGTCCGTATATACTGTATATATCGTATATATACAGTATCACACTATTTTGCCGCTGTCAATAGGTTTTTGCGCACTTTTGTAGAAAAATTCATCTTTGGGTGGTATACTGGAAATCAAGGCATTTCATGCAGAAACTGCACTACAGAGCAACATCTTCTCATTATTTACTCTAAACGAAAACCATCCCCTTTTTTTGGGAGAATGACGCCTCACGGCATTCTCGAGGGGATGGGACGCAGGCCCAATTTTTATAACAAACTAAAACCATCCCCTGGAGGTACCTATGAAACGTATTATCAGTGACAAACCCTATCTGATTTTGCAGCTGCTTTCTATTGTTGCCATCTTCGCTTACCTATTCTTTACCACCGGATATCAGCATCAGGTTGTATTTGGCTGCTGGATTGCTTCTTTGCTGCTCCTGATTGCAACCTCAATCTACTGCATCGTCAAAAAGAGATGGATTCTCACTTCGGTGAACCTGTCCCTGATGATTCTTTGCTTTTTAAGCCTAATGATTCTGCCTTACAGTGCATAAAAAAACGCGGTCAAATGACCGCGTTTTTCTTTTCTTATCTATCCAAAATCATCTGTCCATAGTTGAGATCCTCAAATCCTAAACGGCTGTACAACAGTTTGGCCTTTGGATTGTGTGGGCATACTTCCAGTCGGAAGCGTTTTGCCTGCGGATATTCTTCAAATAACCACTGGAAAAATTTGTGTCCGCAGCCTTTGCCGCGCATCTGTGGTTTAAAGTACAGTTCCTCTGCCTGAACGGTAAAACCGCCAGCTTCACAGCTCCAGTAAAATGCAAGCAGTGCATAGCCGATGATCTCATCTCCCTCAGTGATGGTCAGCCCGCGCATCAGTGGAGAGCCCTTGACACCAAGCTCGAAGGTATCCTCAAACTTTTTCATATCTACGTCAAACAAAGACGCATCTCCCGAATAAAAATCAACCGACATATCCAGATATTCCTGTCGGTCCTCTGGTCTAAAATCATGAATTTCCATTGTATTCTCCTTCCATCGTTTTCTTCCATTATATCGGATTCTCTTTTGATTGGCAAGCCATTTCCGACAAGATTCATTTTTGTTGTGCGTCTGTTTTTCTCATGCTATACTGAAACAAAGGAGGAATTTCCATGAAAAAGTTCCGTTTACTCTCTTGGCTGTGTGTATTGATTGCTTTGTTGCTTTCCCATTTCATGTGTATTAATGTTAGCTTCAATTACGCAAGAATGCTGTGCCAGATCGAACATGCTGGAGCCAGTGCTCCTGCTTCGATTGCATTTTTTTCTGCGATTCCTTACCTGATTGGAATTGTACTCTTTGCTGTTTCAGCTGCCTTTATTTATCGAAAATCCAAAAAATAACATCAATACTAACACTCGATCGGATGGTTTTCCATCCGATTTTTCTTTTTGATTTACTTTACATCTCCCTGCTTTTTCACTATAATGTAATAAATCGTTTTTGACTCCAAATTTGTGGAGCAAACTGTGTAATAAAAAAGAAAGGGACCAATGCAATGAAACTGAACACTCTGTTTGAACAAAAGAAGATCGTCTTTTCGTTCGAGGTTTTCCCTCCGAAAAAGACAAGCTCCATCCAGACCATCTACGATACACTGGATGCACTTTCCGACCTGAATCCTGACTTTATCAGCGTAACCTATGGTGCTGGCGGAAACCCTGCTGACCACTCCACCGTAGAGATCGCTTCCACCATCAAACACAAATATCACATCGAACCGCTGGCACATCTGACCTGTTTAAATTCCACTAAGGAACATATCGGACAGGTGCTGAATGAGCTGCGGGAAAATGAGATCGAAAACATTCTGGCACTGCGCGGAGACCGCAATCCGGATGTTCCTCCAAAAACAGATTACCGCTATGCCCGTGACCTGATTGAGGAACTGAACCACCATGGAGAGTTTGACATTGCCGCAGCGTGCTATCCGGAAGTTCATCCGGAATGCCCTGATATGGAGGAGGACATCCTTCACCTCAAAGAAAAGGTAGATGCCGGCGCCTCTCACCTGATTTCTCAGCTGTTTTTTGACAACAATGATTTTTATAACTTCCTGTATCGTGTTCGCGAAGCCGGCATCATGGTTCCAGTGGAAGCGGGCATTATGCCGGTAACCAACCGCAAACAGATCGAACGCATGGTTTCGCTGTGCGGCGCGAGTCTGCCGAAAAAGTTTGTAAAAATCATGCACCGTTACGGCGATGACCCTGCCGCCATGCAGGACGCCGGCATTGCTTATGCAGTGGAGCAGATCGTCGACCTCATCTCCAACGGGGTTCAGGGAATCCACCTGTACACCATGAACAACCCGTTGATTGCACGCAGAATCAGCCAGTCGGTTGCCAGCCTGATTCGATGCAGCAACCGCGCTGAATAGGGGAAAGCGCCATGCTTTTTTCGCTTAAACAAATCCCAATCCCCGAGATTGTCCGTTATGCGCTGGGAACTGCTCTGCCAAGCCCGATTCCGCAGGAATTCTTGTCTTTGGCACAAAACGCTGCACAGGAGGTTCTTTCCTGCTGTCAGCCAAAATACCATCTGGTAAGATACCCCGTACAGCCGCTGCTCGACTCCTTTTTAACTGGTGAGGACATCCGCCGCCACCTTTCAGGATGCAGCGACTGCGTCCTTTTGTGTGCAACCCTTGGCAGTGAGGTGGATGCACTGATCCGCCGGACACAGATCACCGACATGGCAAAAACCCTGTGGCTGGATGCTGCCGCTTCCGCCGCCATCGAACAGGTCTGTGATGAAGTTCAGCTGGATATTGCCCAGCGCCTTGAGCGCAGCCTTACCACCCGTTTCAGCTGCGGATACGGGGATCTTCCGCTGTCTGTTCAGCCACACTTTTTATCCTGTCTGGATGCCGGACGAAAAATCGGGCTGCACCTGAGTCCTTCCGGCATGCTGGTTCCCATTAAGTCAGTGACTGCTGTCATCGGTATCCTGCCAGAGGGAGCCGCTGCTTCTCACTCGGATTCGTGCAGCATCTGCAATCTTCGGGAAAATTGTCAATTAAGAAGAAAGGGTGTATTTTGTGGAAAAGATCATCAATGACCTGCTGGAAGATTCCAGCCGTTTCTGGCTTCTGGATGGAGCGATGGGCACCCAGCTCCAGAAAAATGGATTGCCCTTCGGGCTTCAGCCAGAGCTTTTTAATTTAAGCCATCCGGAAATTGTCACCGGTATCCACAGGGAATATATCGAAGCTGGCTCAAACATTATCTATGCAAACACCTTTGGTGCAAATCGGAAAAAGCTTTCCGGCTGCGGTCACTCTGTTCAGGAGATAATCACTGCGGCTGTTAAAAATGCAAAGGCTGCTGCCAACGCATCAGCAACACAGGCACTGGTTGCGCTGGACATCGGACCAATTGGGGAGCTGCTTGAACCGACTGGTACACTCTCTTTTGAGGAAGCTTACGACATCTTTGCCGAGGAAATCACTGCAGGCGTTACTGCTGGAGTAGATCTTATCGTGCTGGAAACCATGACCGACCTTTATGAAGTAAAGGCCGGCATCCTTGCTGCAAAGGAAACCTGCGAAAAACTGGGCAGATCTCTGCCGCTGATGGTTTCGATGACCTTTGAGGCAAACGGACGCACCTTCACTGGATGCAGCGTACCTTCCATGGCTGCCGTTATTGAGGGACTGGGTGCCGACTTTATCGGCTTTAACTGTTCGCTGGGACCGGTGGAACTGCTCCCTCTTGCAAAAGAACTGGTTTCCTGTACCTCCCTCCCTGTTTTTATCAAAGCAAATGCAGGTCTTCCTGACCCGCAGACAAACCTTTATTCTATCTCCGCTGAGGAGTTTGCCCGCTGCATGGAGGAATATCTTTCCCTTGGCATTCGCGTGTTCGGCGGATGCTGCGGCACCGATCCGGAATTTATCCGCGAGATGATAAAGATGCTGTCCGGCAGACATCCAGTCAAAGCTGCTGTTCCTGCACGACGCTCCTGTGTCTGCACCCCGACTGATTTTGTCCCGGTGGATCGCGTGCGCATCATCGGGGAACGCATCAATCCAACCGGAAAGAAGCGCTTAAAACAGGCAATCCTCGAGCAGGACTTTGATTATATCCTCAGTCAGGGAATCTCTCAGGTCGAAGCTGGCGCCTCTATTTTGGATGTGAATATGGGAATGCCGGGTATCGACGAGGTGCAGATGCTCCCTCTGGTGGTCAAAAAACTGCAAAGCGTGCTGGACACCCCATTGCAGCTGGATTCCTCCAACCCGCAGGCAGTCGAAGCAGCGCTTCGTATCTATAATGGTAAGCCGATCGTCAACTCGGTAAACGGTGAGGAGAAGTCCATGCAGGCAATCCTCCCGCTGGTTAAAAAATATGGTGCTGCTGTTGTTGCACTGACACTGGATGAAAGCGGTATCCCGCTGCTTGCCGAACAGCGCTTTGCTGTTGCCGAAAAAATCGTCCGCCGCGCCGAGCAGTACGGTATTCCAAAAGAAGATATCTTTGTGGACTGTCTGACCCTGACTGCCTCTGCCCAGCAAAAAGAAGTGGTCGAGACCCTCAAAGCCATGAAGATGGTAAAGGAAAAACTGGGTGTCAAAACCGTTCTGGGAGTATCCAACATTTCGTTTGGCCTGCCAAACCGCGAACTGTTAAATCACAGCTTCCTGCTCATGGCGCTGCAAGCTGGTCTGGATCTGCCGATCATCAACCCGAACATTCCATCAATGCTTGATGCTATCCGCGCCTTCGAGGTGCTGTACAATCTGGATGAGCACTCCGCGCGTTATATCGAAAACTTCAGCCGTCCGGAAGAGATTGCCCGCATCAGCGCAAAACCGGTCGCTGCCCCAATTTCTGCTTCTGCTCCTGAATCGGCTTCTACCGAAACCGGACACGATCCGCTGACCGATGGTATCAAAAAAGGACTTGCCGAATCGGTACGCCGGGAAGTTGCTGCACTGCTTAACAGCCAGGAACCGGAAGAAATCATCAACACCAAACTCATTCCGGCGCTGGATGTGGTGGGACAGGAATTTGAACAGGGAAATATCTTCCTCCCGCAGATGATCCAGTCGGCACAGGCAGCACAGGCAGGATTTGAGGAAATCAAAAACTTTTTGGCAAACCACCCGAAATCCGACACACCATCCCTTTCCCTTGCACAAAAAGGAATTGTGCTTGCAACGGTTCATGGGGATGTCCACGACATCGGCAAAAACATTGTCAAGGTCATTTTGGAAAACTACGGATTCCCTGTCCTTGACCTTGGACGAGATGTTCCTGCTCAAAAGGTTGTTACTGCTGTTAAGGAACATTCCATTAAACTGGTAGGTCTCAGCGCCCTGATGACCACCACCTTAAAGAGCATGGAAGAAACCATCGCTGCCCTCCGTGCAGAAAATCTCGACTGCAAGGTAATGGTTGGCGGTGCGGTGCTGACCGAAGATTATGCCATGAAAATCGGTGCGGATTTTTATGCCAAAGATGCAAAACAGTCGGTCGATATTGCCAAAAAGGTACTGGGATAAACACCATCTTGCGAGAAAAAAGAAAGATTTGGAAGGATTTCCTGCAAAATCTGCATTTTTATGCGAATGGAAAAATCCTTTCTTGCAAAACTTTGTGAAAAATTACACAAATTAATTCTTTCATTTCCCTTCCCTCACCACAAAAGGGAAAACCTTATTTAAAATCATGCAAAATGTCCGGTTCTGCCCTTGCAAAAAGGGAATAAATCCAGTACAATTTACTTAAATTGTAGAGTTTACATACTGCTTATTTTGCAATTTTGTTTTTCTATTTTTCTCATTGTTTTATCAGTCAAATTACCATAAAGTAAGGAAAGGCAGGTCATTTACGATGAACTCTCTGAATAAAAAAACAATCGAAGATATCGAGGTATCCGGCAAACGCGTCCTTGTCCGCTGCGATTTTAACGTTCCGCTCAAAGACGGCGTAATCACAAACGACAAACGAATTGTTGCTGCATTGCCTACCATTCAGTACCTGGTTTCCCACAATGCAAAAGTAATCCTCTGCTCCCATCTGGGCAGACCGAAGGGCGAATATAAAGAAGAATTCTCTCTGGCTCCAGTTGCTGCAAGACTGTCCGAACTGCTGGGTCAGGATGTAAAACTTGCAAAAGATGAAAACGTTGTCGGTGAAAACGCAAAAGCTCTGGTTTCCTCTATGACAGATGGTCAGGTTATCCTGCTGGAAAACGTTCGTTTCAGAAAAGAAGAAACCAAGAACGAAGAAAACTTCTCCAAGGAACTGGCTTCCCTGGCTGATGTTTATGTAAACGACGCATTTGGTACCGCTCACCGTGCACACTGCTCCACCACTGGTGTTGCATCCTTCCTGCCAGCTGTTTGCGGTTATCTGATTCAGAAAGAAATCTCTGTTATGGGTCAGGCACTCAACAATCCAAAACGTCCTCTGGTTGCAATCCTTGGCGGTGCAAAAGTTTCCGATAAGATCGGTGTTATCAATAACCTCCTGGAAAAAGTTGACACTCTGATCGTTGGCGGCGGTATGGCATACACCTTCTTCAAAGCTCAGGGCTACGGTGTTGGTTCTTCTCTGTGCGAAGAAGACAAGATCGATCTTGCAAAAGATATGCTCAAGAAAGCAGAAGAAAAAGGCGTTAAATTCCTGCTTCCTGTTGACAACAAACTCGGCGATAAATTTGCAGAAGACTGCCAGACCCAGTACGCTGATTCCGACAAGATCCCAGAAGGCTGGATGGGCATGGACATCGGTCCAAAATCCATCGAGCTGTTCTGCAACGCAGTAAAAGATGCCGGAACTGTTATCTGGAACGGTCCTATGGGCGTATTTGAATTCCCTGCATTTGCAGAAGGTACTCTGGAAGTTGCAAAAGCAATTGCTGCTTCGGGCGCTATCTCGATCATCGGCGGCGGCGACAGCGTTGCTGCTGTAACAAAGCTCGGCTTTGCTGACAAGATGACCCACATTTCCACCGGCGGCGGCGCTTCGCTGGAATTCCTGGAAGGTCTGGAACTGCCTGGCATTGCTGCTCTCAACGAGAAATAATTGCCCCTTTCCAAAACAGATGCAGGAACCCTCTTGCATCTGTTTTTTGCCTGTTTTAGTTTTTGATGAAAGGAATTTCCTATGAGCTACGATCCATCCATCACCTTTTTTGCTTCTTTCATCCCGATGTTTTTTTCCTTTGCTTCGTTGATTGAGCTTGCTTTTTATATCATCGGTTCGATCGGGCTGTACTCGATGGCAAACAACACCGGTATGAAAAACCCATGGCTTGCATGGATTCCTGTTGCCCGGGAATATCTTCTCGGTTCTCTTGCAGACCGATATAACTGCACTTCCCGCCAGAAAAAGACTTCTTTTGCTATCTGGCTGACCGTTGCCAGCGTCATCCAGCTGCCTGTTATCGGATTCATCCTGTTGAGCATTCCGCTCATCTCATCGATGATGTATTTTTCTCTGTCGCTGCTTTTGGTATTGCTTTTCCTGGTTCTGATAGTTGCTGTCATCAATCTGGCCTGCAAGGTTTTGTATCTGGTCTGCGTTTACTACACTGTTATGGACTATGAACCATCCCGCGGTGTTCTGTACACCATTCTTGCCTTCTTCAATCTGGAAGCAATTGTATGGTTCTTGATGCGCAGAAATGTTCCAGTCGGTGTTGCCGGCCGCTGTGAACCATTACAGCCAAAATATAATGTACATTAATTCTTTATTTTGAAAGGAAGTTATTATTATGAATAAAACACTCCGCAAAGCAATTGTTGCTGGAAACTGGAAAATGAACAATGACCGCAATGCTGCAAAAAAACTGATCACCGAGCTGAATCCTCTGGTAAAAGATGCTGCTTGTGAAGTTGTTCTGTGTGTTCCATATACAAACCTTGAAACCGCACTTTCTCTGTGTGAAGGCACCAACATGCATGTTGGTGCAGAAAACTGCCACTGGGCAAAATCCGGCGCATTTACCGGTGAGATCTCCGCTGAGATGCTCGCTGAAATGGGCGTTGAATATGTTATCATCGGTCACTCCGAACGCAGACAGTACTTCGGTGAAACCGACCAGACCGTTCAGGCAAGAGTTCGTGCAGCACTGGATGCAGGCTTAAAAGTAATCCTGTGCGTCGGCGAAGTTCTGGAACAGCGCGAACAGGGCATCACCGAAGAAGTAGTTGCTCTCCAGACAAAAGTTGCTCTGGGCGGTGTCAGCGAAGAAGAACTCTCCCGCATCGTAATCGCTTACGAACCAGTTTGGGCAATCGGCACCGGCAAAACTGCAACTGCAGACCAGGCAGAGGAAGTTTGTGCTTTCATCCGTTCGGTTGTTGCAAAACTTTACAGCAAAGCTGCCGCTGACGCTCTGACCATCCAGTACGGCGGTTCCATGAAACCAGGCAATGCAAAAGAACTGCTCTCCAAAGAGGATGTTGACGGCGGTCTGATCGGCGGTGCTGCTCTGGTTGCTTCCGACTTCGCTGCTATTATCGAAGCTGCCCGCTAACCTTTTCTTTGCTAAAAGAAAAGGTTAGACCAAAAGAAAAGTGTTCGCTTCGCGCTGCTCTTTCGATGGTAAGCCAAAAACAAAAGTTTTACTCAATTTTTTTAAAAAATTGTGGGTTTCCAAAGGGCAAAGCCCTTGGTCGCTCACCGCAGTGAGCGAAACCAGCTAGTATAAAAAAGAAGGTGTATTCCCATGAAAAAACCACTTGTTTTAATGATTCTCGATGGTTTCGGCATCAATCATGCAGACTATGGAAATGCCATCCATGCTGCAAAAAAGCCAAACCTTGATAAATATTTCGCTCAGTATCCTCACACCCAGCTGGGTGCATCCGGTCTGGATGTTGGCCTGCCGGATGGTCAGATGGGCAACTCCGAGGTTGGACACACCAACATCGGCGCTGGCCGCATCGTTTATCAGGAGCTGACCCGCATTACAAAATCTATTCAGGATGGCGACTTCTTCGAAAACGAAGCTCTGCTTTCTGCAGTCGAAAATTGCAAGAAGAACAACTCTTCCCTGCATCTGATGGGACTGCTGTCCGACGGCGGCGTACACAGCCACATCGAACATCTGTACGGCCTGCTGGAACTGGCTAAAAAACATGGACTTTCCAAAGTATATGTTCACTGCTTCATGGATGGCCGTGACGTTCCTCCAACTTCCGGTAAAGAATTTGTGGAACAGCTGCAGAACAAATGTTCCGAACTCGGCGTTGGCAAAATTGCTTCGGTAATGGGACGTTACTACGCAATGGACCGCGATAACCGTTGGGAACGTGTGGAAAAAGCATACGACGTTCTGGTTCGCGGCAAAGGTGTTGTCTGCGAAGATGCTTTACAGGCAATGGCTGATTCCTATGCAAACGATGTCACCGATGAATTTGTTGTTCCATGCGTTATCGGCAATCCAGAGGAAGGCAGAATTTCTGCAAACGACTCGGTTATCTTCTATAACTTCCGTCCGGACCGCGCAAGAGAGATCACCCGCACTCTGGTCGATCCTGATTTTTCCGGCTTTGCCCGTGACTTCTTCCCTCTGTGCTATGTCTGCATGACCCAGTACGATGCTACCATGCCAAACGTACAGGTTGCCTTCAAACCACAGAGCCTGAACGATACCTTCGGCGAATATATTTCCAAGCAGGGACTGACCCAGCTTCGTATCGCTGAAACCGAAAAATATGCTCATGTTACCTTCTTCTTTAACGGCGGCGTGGAAACCGTTTCCGAAGGAGAAGACCGTGCCCTCATCAATTCCCCGAAGGTTGCAACCTACGACCTGAAACCGGAGATGAGCGCATACGAAGTAACCGATGAACTGCTCTCCCGTCTGGACAGCGGCAAGTATGACGTTGTGATCTTAAACTTTGCAAACTGCGATATGGTCGGCCACACTGGTGTATTCGATGCAGCAGTTAAGGCAGTGGAAGCAGTCGATACTTGTGTTGGCAAGGTAGTAGAGAAGGTTCTTTCGATGGAAGGCAGCGTTCTGTTGACCGCTGACCACGGCAACGCAGACCGTATGTATGAGGAGGATGGCTCCCCATTCACCGCACATACTACCAATCCGGTTCCATTTTTGGTAATCGGTCAGGGCGACTGCAAACTGCGCGAAGGCAGACTTGCTGACATCGCACCTACCATGCTGAAAATCCTCGGTCTCCCACAACCAGAAGCAATGACCGGAAAATCAATCATTCTGTAATGTAAAAAGGACATCCGTTTGGATGTCCTTTTTTTATCTTATTTTCTTTTCCCGATAAACCAAAACCCAATACACAATCCATGCTGCCAGAGCAATGCTAAACAGTACCCAACAGGCAGGTTTATAAGCCGGATGAGCAACCACCTCTCTGACCCACTGCCTTGCGTTATGCTTAAACTGAATATCCAGCCCATTCAGCAACAGAAAAAGCACCGTTGCAATCTCTGAAATGATTCCGCTGAGTTTTTTCTTGTCCATTATTTTCCATCCTATTTTTTGCGGTAAATCTATTTTGATCGTTAAACCCTTAAACCGTCACCTTAAAGGTTATGCTCAACTTTCCATTTTTGAGATGGCTGTCTCGAACTGTGACAAGCTTGGTCAGATACTGGTCATTTCCCTTGGAATCGGTGTAGTGCAGCTCGACGTTGTACATCTCAAACGGTTCACCGTAGTAATAGGTTCTGCCGTTGACGTCGGTCGGCAGAAGGAACTGCTGGGATGGGAGCACAAACTGGGCATCGCTGACCGGTTTTCCGTTCTGATCAACCACACGGAAAGAAACCTTTTCTTTCTTCTTTGCTATACTCTGTGCTGGTGTTTCCTTGTCCCAGACCAGCTTGGTTGTCTTGTCATCATCCAGGCGGACATTATATTTTTTTGTTTCATCGTTTACCGGATTTGTGACAGAAAAAGCAATTGGTTTGGAGAAATCTACCTTTTCTTTGCCCGTATAGCCACCATCATAAAGGCCAGTTGCCGCCGCGGCATCGATCTCATTCAGACCATTGACATCGGTAAAACGGGTAAGGGTTGGCTCTGAAAAAACAAGTCCCTGAACCGGGTTTCCTTTCTTGTCCACAAAACAAAGTGGAGCATATGGGGTTTCAAATGTTTCTGCTTGTACCAACGGTTTTACTTCCGGTTCTTCCAGTGGTTCTGTTGTTGTTTTTGTCGCAAAAGCAGGGAGCGAAGACGCCAGCAGCATGGACACGCAAAGCAAAGTGCAAATCAACTGTTTTTTCATAGGATAACCTCCTTGTCAAAAAGATTTTAGTAGAACTGTTTGGTCTCATCATATCCCATTATCCGACAGAAGTCAATTAGTAAAAAAGGACAGCTTTCGCTGTCCTTTTTTGTGTGATGAATCTATAACGAGAGATTTATTCTGCTTCAAATACCTGCCATCTTTCGCAGGTCTGGCAATAACGGAATAATTTATTGCCGCCTTCTGCATCAGTAACATCAAAGTACATCCAGTCATGCTGGTGATCTTTATCAACTTTCTTAACGACCTGATAACGCAGTTCTTTCGCAAGCTCATCAACGGTGATATCCGACAGCGTGCAGTTAAACTGAACCAGACCATAATCTGCCTTGGTAAATTCCATTTCCAGCTTTTCTTTTTCTGCAAACTTGGTCATAGCGTTTTCCGCCCAGAGCTTATCGATGCGGCGATTGTTTTCTTCTATGGATGCTTTTAAGATTTCCTGGGAACCTTCTTTGGAGGTATCCAGAGTTTCATAAACCGGCTCACCATTTTTTTCTGTCTTGTTAAATTCAACACCGGAATAGGTCTGAAGATCGTCAAAGCTTGCCAGCGGAGCATCCAGTTTTTCAGCAAAAACAGGAAGCGAAGAAGCCAGCACCATGGATGTACAGAGAAAAGCGCAAATCAGTTGTTTTTTCATAAGATAACCTCCTTATTATAAATTATTTTCAGTAGAACTGTTTAGCCTCATCATATCCTATTATTTGACAAAAGTCAATTAGCAAAAAGGACAGCTTTCGCTGTCCTTTTTTGTGGTGAATATATAACGAGAGATTTATTCTGCTTCGAATACCTGCCATCTTTCGCAGGTCTGGCAATAACGGAATAATTTATTGCCGCCTTCTGCATCGGTAACATCAAAGTACATCCAGTCATGCTGGTGATCTTTATCAACTTTCTTAACGACCTGATACCGCAGCTCTTTCGCAAGCTCATCAACGGTGATATCCGACAGCGTGCAGTTATATTCCAATTGTTCACTCTTCTTATCATCAAAATTGATATTTATATTTTTCTTTTCAGCAAATTTAAAAAGAGCATTACATTCTAAATTCTGCACATAATCTAATGGATTTACAGTCTTTCCATCTTTGATAACTTCAAAATGAAGTTGTGGAAAATTAGCTGCCCCCGTATTACCTACTGTTCCAATCATTTGTCCTTTTGATACACTATCCCCTTTTGAAACAGAAGACTTTGCTAAATGGGCATAACGTGTAAAGGTGTTATTTCCATGAGCAATAACAATACATGTTCCATAGCCTTGATTAGCTTCCTCGGAAACTACATCAACTACTTTTCCACTTGCAGATGCTACAACAGGGCTATCTTCAATTTCTAAATCACTAATATCAATTCCCATATGAAAATCTGTATTATTATACCGAGAACCATATTCAGAAGAAATTTCAAGATGTCCTGGAGCTGGCCATACCATTTGATCTCTATAGCTTTCTTCCATCAATGTTACACCTTGTAGTTCCGTTGCTGCTACATTGATATTTCCAACACAAGGGGCTATAAGTAATAATGTAGTCAATGCAATATTAGCTATCTGTGTCTTACGCTTATCAGCCCGTCTGAACATCCTATCACCTCTATTCAGCCTCTCTTAAAGAACCCCCTGTTGGGCAACGACCACAAGAATTTTTAGTATTTGTATGTGTTTCTACTCCACATGAACAGCGACGAACGGTCCAAGTTGCTGTATGAGTTCCACCTGTAGACCAACAATAATCTTCTGTTGTATATTTATCAACAATATTAAAAACATGTGTATGTGTGACACTCGGTTCATAATCAGCAAAAGCGCCTGTGCCCATACTTGCCAACATTGCAGTAGCCATCAAAGATGCGAATAATTTTTTCATACGAATTTTCTCCTTAGTCAAATTGTTTTAACTTTTTTTGGAGCTCCTTGTCCATATCATATCCCATCATCTTACAAAAATCAATATGCATTTGATGCACCATAACTATGTTGCGCCAAATGCAACATTGACAAAATATTAAAATTATGGCTATCATATATGTGTCATAGCAATAATTTTGAGAAAGGATTACGTTTTTATGAAAAAATTATTTATTCCTATACTTGCAGCCCTAATCCTCTGTACTGGACTGAGCCAGTTTGCCTTTGCCGCAGAAGATATTGACCCAGATAAGCGGCCAGCAAGCGAACAAATCGGTGAAGGACAGGACAAAAAGCCCTCTCAGTTCCCCAAAGATGACGATGAATACAACGATCCTGTACCTATTGATTTTGTGAATGGGCCTGAAGGAGACGGAAATTAGCTGACTTCTATCCCTAAGTTTTCTTCTGCATATTTCCGAACGACCTCACAACTTATGAAGTCTTCCATGACTAAATATGCATAAAAAGAGTTCAAAAGCAATTTTTTGCTTTTTTCATCCTCTCCCAATTCATGGAAACAACAGGCAATGTTGAGTAGAAGCCCACCCAAAAACCTACATTTGTTGTATTTGACACAGCACTGCCTACCAAGTTCGGCAATCTCGATGGCTTCTTCGTACCTTCGTTCCAATCCCAACAACCTGGAATAATTATACGCAGTCAGTGGCAGCATCACTTGGCCAATTTCACAGCCGGCAAAATGGCTCTGCACATATCGGATGAGCTGGCGGTAAATTTCAATCGCCTGTCTGCGGTTTCCCTCTTCCGAGTAAGTAATCGCAATCTGGTTGATGATCTTTGCTTCATCTTCCCCGAGCAGGAAGCTGTCCAAGTTTTCCATGGTGATTCCCGGGCAGGTCAGCTCCAACGCTCGGATCAGTATTTTCCGCTGAACTGGATGGGTATATGCATAACGCTCCCCATTTTTTTCATATCCTGCCAGCGCGCGCACCCTCAGGACAAACTGCCACAGAATTGGATTTTCCGCAGACTGGGAAAGTTCTTCCAGTCTGCGGATTTTTTTAAGCGCACTGGAAAAATCTTTCCGCACATTGTCCGCAACGATCTCCCTTTGCAACTCAGAAATCTCAAACTCCTGCGGCCCCATCAAAATCTGGCAGCGATCTTCTGAAATACCGAGGCGCTGCAAAAGTGCCTTCAAAACATAATAGGATGGCTCCTGTTTTCCACTCTCAATACGATAAAGTGTAGAACGATTGCACAATCCATGGCACAAATCTTCCTGAGAAATATTTTTCTCTTCTCTCTTTCTCCTGATATATTCCCCGATATGATAGTTGTACATAGACCTTCACCTCTCTATCAGAGTCATTATAGCATAACAACAACACTTTGTCTATATTTGTCGTATAGCAAAAACACCCCACCGGAAAATCCGGTGGGGTGTTTGATTCTATTACGCCACGCAAATTTCTGTTCTTTCTCAAGCGAGCGAATGTGCTAACACTGCCGCTTTGCACAAGGTGCAGGCTCAGCCTGCTACTTTCTCAGAAAGAACTAGACAATCTGGTTGCCTCTGTCTTTGAGGACTACGTCGTGAGAACCGCCCTCTACGATGGAAACGGAAGATACCAGAGTGATCTTTGCTTTTTCCTGCAGTTCTGGAATGGTCAGCGCACCACAGTTACACATGGTGGAACGAACCTTGCTCAGAGAGAGGTATACGTTATCTTTGAGCGAACCTGCGTATGGAACGTAGGAGTCAACGCCTTCCTCGAAGGACAGTTTCTTGTCGCCGCCGAGGTCATATCTCTGCCAGTTTCTTGCACGAGCAGAACCTTCGCCCCAGTACTCTTTCATGTAGTTGCCGTTGATGTTAACCTTGTTTGTTGGGCTTTCATCAAAACGAGCAAAGTAACGGCCGAGCATGATGAAGTCAGAACCCATAGCCAGAGCCAGAGTCATGTGGTAGTCCTGAACGATACCGCCATCGGAGCAGATCGGAACGTAGATACCGGTTTCTTTGAAGTATTCGTCACGAGCTTTTGCTACTTCGATTACTGCAGTAGCCTGTCCGCGTCCGATACCTTTCTGTTCACGGGTGATACAGATAGAACCGCCGCCGATACCAACTTTAACGAAGTCAGCACCTGCTTTTGCCAGGAAGAGGAAGCCTTCACGGTCAACAACGTTGCCTGCACCAACTTTAACGGTATCGCCGTATTTTGCACGGATGAAGTCGATGGTGCGTTTCTGCCATTCGGAGAAACCTTCCGAAGAGTCGATACACAGAACGTCTGCGCCAGCTTCTACCAAAGCAGGTACACGTTCTTCATAGTCGCGGGTGTTGATACCAGCACCAACAACATAACGTTTCTGAGCATCCAGCAGCTCATTTGCGTTTTCCTTGTGAGAAGAATAGTCCTTGCGGAATACGAAGTATTTGAGTCTCTGGTTTTCGTCAACCAATGGCAGTGCATTGAGTTTGTGATCCCAGATAATGTCGTTTGCTTCTTTCAGAGAGGTGTCTGCGCTTGCCATAATGAGGTTTTCATATGGGGTCATGAACTCGGAAACAGGGGTGTCCAGGCTCATTCTGCTGACACGATAGTCACGGCTGGTAACGATACCAACCAGTTTGCCGGTTGCGGTTCCATCGTCAGTAACTGCAACGGTGGAGTGGCCGGTCTTTTCTTTGAGTTCGAGGATATCTTTCAGTGTTTTGTCCGGGCTGATGTTGGAATCACTTGTAACAAAGCCTGCTTTGTAGCTCTTTACTCTTGCTACCATTGCAGCTTCGTCCTGGACGCTCTGGGAACCATAAATAAAGGAAATTCCGCCCTCTTTTGCAAGAGCGATTGCCATTTTGTCATCCGATACCGACTGCATGATTGCAGATACCAGCGGGATGTTCATGGTCAGAGGACATTCTTCCTGACCCTTTTTGTACTTAACCAGTGGGGTCTTCAGGCTTACATTTGCTGGAATGCACTCCGAAGAAGAATAGCCTGGAACTAACAGGTACTCACCAAAGGTATGGGATGGTTCATTAAAATAAAACGCCATAATCTCAACTCTCCTCGATCCATAATTTTCTGAAAAAACAATGTGTACACAAGGCTTATATTTCTAATTATGATACTATAAGGCATTCACAATTTCAACCACTATCGATACAAAACAGCACTGTGAATAAATTTGAGCAAAATTCCTGCCGTCAGTTCCATGAAAATGCTGCAAAATCTGACATTTTTCGGAATTTGTTTTTGGCTTTCTGCGTCTACTTTTTGCTCATTGCAGTCAGGACATCTTACTCCTGTTTTGCACACGCGTCTACAAATGCCAGGAAAAGTTCTTCCGAAACGCTGTCGGAAATTCCCAGGATTTCCGGATGCCACTGCACACCGATTACAAAGTCTTTTTCCGGATGGTATACCGCTTCGATGATGCCGTCATCTGCTGCCGCCATGCTGCGCAGCGGTTCTGCCAGTTTATTGATTGCCTGATGATGCAGGCTGTTTACTCCGATTTGCAGCAAACCCTTGCTGAACTGATGCAGCGGTGTATCCCGAATAACATTAACTTTGTGCGCTGGATGCACGGCATCCTTTTCCTCCTGGCTGTGATTGATCTGCACCGAAGACTTATGCTGTTTGCCGATATCCTGGTACAAACTTCCGCCCAGCGCCACATTCATGATCTGGAATCCCCTGCACACTGCAAGCACCGGTTTGTTCATCCGGATTGCTTCCTGCATCAGCGGAATTTCCAGCGCATCCCTTTCTTCTGCAATCTCTCCACAGCAGTCCATCACATCCTCCCCATACAGGCCAGGATGCAGGTCAGGTCCACCAGTGAACAGGACACCGTCCACCCTTTCCAGAATGCTGTGCATGTCCGAAACCTGAAAGGAGCCTTCCTGATTGCACAAGGTAATTGGAATGCCGCCGCATTCACTGATCATCTGAATGAATTTAGGAAAAACATAGCAATATGGGCTTTCTTCCCTTTGATCTTTTCCTGTTTTTGGGGTGATCGCAATGATCGGTCGTTTCATCTGTAATTCCTCCGTATGATAACTCAGGTTATTCTTCCAGAATAAATTCTTCTTTTGGAAGGTGTTCTATTAGATATAAAAAGATAGCTGCCACAAATTCTCTCCAGAAAGCAGAAGCAAACACCAGTTCTCCCAATGTTCCTCCGCCCTGCAAATAGCGCTCGATTCGCTCCCGAATCAACAGCACCAGGAAAATTTTGTCGATCTTTTTGAGTTCTTCTCCAACCTTTCTCAGATCAGAAAAATCCTGTGGGAACGGTCTTTTTCGGTATTCTGCTACATGTTCCTGCAAAAGTTCCAGAAAATGTCCAAACTCATAGACTTCTTCCGGGTTCATACGGCATGCTTCGCCCAGATATTCCGCCGCCATCATCAACTGACGGGACAGGGTGAAGGAATGCTGTGCTCTTGTGTGCAAAGAACGTCTGCGGAATTCCCGCAGCATGCGCCGCATCAAAACGGTATGGATACCGGAAAAGATTTTAGGCTCCCTTTTTCTTGCCCTCTCAAACAGCTTTTCTGCTTCGCTGCGCAAAGCGGAAGTATAGAAAAACGCACTGTCCTTTTCAAATGCATACAGCTGTCCGTCTAAGTTTCCAAACGCTTTAAGGGTATCCAGATATCCCAAACGGATATTTTTCTTTGCAAGTGACCCGTCAAATTTTAAAAAGGAACCCAGCGGCCACAAGCTGCGGATTAACGTCACCCGCTGATTTCCCTTTTTTATTTTCCGGCTGACACCCACCGACTCCAAATCCACCGCGATAATCTCATCCGCGCCCATCTCGATTGCCAGATTCACCGGCATATTGTCGTGGTATCCTCCATCGATATATCGCTGTCCATTGATTTCCTTTGTCTGAAAGGCAGGGAAGCAGGCTGCGGATGCCAGTAGATACTCTCCCAGCATTCCTTTTGGAATATCTTTCTTTTTCAGCTCCAACGGCTTCAGGGATGGATACTCCACCGTCACCAGCGCAAAATCAATCTCCGAGTTCCAGAATTTTTCTTCGTCCAGCAGCGAATAGACAAACTTTTCCAGATATGAGATATCTGCTCCGCCTTTTTCCAACGCTTCTCTTGCAAAGATTCGATTTAACTGATGGTCATTGAGGTCCCCTTTTTCTGCCAGCATATCCCCGACAATATCTTCCGAGGTAATATTCTCCCATACCTGACATGCCTTTTCATAATCCTGCTGCACCATCAGTGTTCCGTTGAGCGCTCCAACCGATGTTCCGGTCACAAGCTGATAATCAACGCCCATCTCCCGCAGTGCTTTCCATACACCAAGCTGGTACGCTCCGCGGGAACCTCCTCCTGCCAACACAATTGCTGTTTTACTCATCTGCCTCACTTCCTTTTCTTGTTGAGACTATATCCTGTCAGGGTACTGACAGGGAATTTTTATTCATAAAATTCTGTTTTAAAAAAGCTTTGGTCTGATACGGGGGATTTGTTTGTAGCCCATCGTCCTTTTCTTTTCTATCAACAGATTATTTTTTATTATCTATCTTCTCATTAATACCATAAACCGCCCTGTTTTACAAGAAGTATTTTGGTTTTAACCTTTCCTTTATATGTTATACACAAAAAACCCCATTTTTTTATGGAAGCAAGCCGCCTTGTAATCAAAAATAAAATATGATATATTTAACACAGTAAATCGTTGTTTCGTGCTTTAGTTGTCGGGTCTGCATGAAACAACCATTTTTTTATTGTATTTTTATGTGTTTTCAGGAGGGTTTTATGAGACAACGTATGGTTTCTGTTACAGACCCCACCAGCAATCCGTTTTCTGTCATTATTACGCTGGCGTGGCCAATCTTTTTGGAACAGGTTCTGGTATCCCTGGTACAGTCGATCGATACTGCCATGGTTGGTTCCCTTGGCGCGAACGCTACTGCATCGGTCGCCATCAGCCAAAACCCCATCAACCTGATCAACTCGGTTATTCTGGCTCTGGGCGTTGGTTTTACCACCATGATTGCCCGGGCAGTCGGTGCAGGGCAGTACGATTACAGCAAACTGCTGATTCGTCAATCCATCGTGGTTGTCATTGCTCTGGGAATCCCACTTTCTGCTTTATGCTTTGCGCTTTCCCGACAAATTCCGATCTGGATGGGTGCTGCTCCGGAAATTCTGGACGATGCACAGATCTATATTCGAATCATCGCCTTTTCCATGCTTTTCCGTGGATTGCTGATGGTACTGACTGCAATCTACCGCGGTTTTGGCGATAGCCGAACGCCAATGCTGATTAACGTCGCCATCAACACTTTAAACGTTGTGGGCAACTACCTGCTTATCTATGATGTGCACGATGTCACCCTGTTCGGACATACCTTCAGCGTCTGGGGCGCAAACCTGGGAGTTGCTGGTGCTGCTCTTTCCACGACCTGTTCCCAGACACTTGGTTCCCTGACACTGCTGCTGATGTGCTTCCTGCCGCGTTCTGGTCCAATGCGCATCTCGGTACATGACAGCTTCCGTCCAAGTCGCGATACTTTACAGGAAGTGTTCCGCGTCAGCCTTCCGGTTATGTTTGAGCGCTTCACCATTTCCGGTGCTTTCGTTATGACCTCTTCGATCATCGCCACCCTCGGTACTGTATCGCTTGCAGCAAACTCACTTGCAGCACAGGCAGAATCCTTGAGCTTTATGCCGGGATTTGCTTTTGGTACTGCTGCCACCACACTGGTTGGACAGTCGCTGGGTGCAAACCGTGAAGACCTGGCAAGGAAGTACGTCCGCCTTTCCGGTTGGATTGGTTCCATCGTCATGTTGTTCATGAGCTTCTTGCTGTTTATCCTTTCGGAAAATATTATTGCCCTTTTCACACCAGATGAACAGGTTATTGTTCTGGGTGGTCAGCTCTTAAAGATTCTTGCCTTCATTCAGGTGCCACAGATGCTCGCTATGGTTTATTCCGGTGCATTAAAAGGAGCCGGCGACACCAAGAGCCCATTCCTCATCACCCTGTTTTCCATGTGGGGCGTTCGTATTCTCGGTTCCATTTTGGTGGTTCGCGTTTTCCACAAGGATCTGCGTTGGGTTTGTGCAGCAATGTGTCTGGACAATATCGTGCGTTTCTTCCTTTATCTTTATCGTTATCTTCAGGGCAAATGGGTTACTGCCTATACACTCAAAGCTTCATCCGAAGAAAATACAGCCAAAGCTTAAAAACATTTGGGGCAGAGCGGAAACATTCCGCTCTGCTTTTTTATATTCTCCTTTTTATTTCCATCATCAATTCTTCTACCCGATCCTTCTCTGTCCCCTGAGAGAAATATTGATCTGTCACACAAAACAAATGATTGATTCTCTTTTGAATTTCTTTTTGCGGCCTTCTTTTTCCTAACTCGTACATACTGACCGATTCTGCCGAGATTCCCAATCTGTCAGCAAGCTGTCTCTGTGTATATCCAAGCGAAATTCTCAGTTCCCGCAGCCGCTTTCCGTACATTTTATCCCTCCATCCCATGATTTCCTGCTATCTTTATTATAACACAATTTGTGTAATTTTCAATGAAATTTCCTTATATTTTGTGTGTTTATAATATTGACACTGCGGAACGCATGTGATATCCTAAAATTAAATTCACACGATACACACAAATTATGAGAGGAGGGGGCAGAATGTCAAGAGAAATTGCCAGCTGCCACATTGAGCACTATCCAGATCTGATGACCTGCTTTCAGGGCCAAACCAACCGCAGAGAACGTGAAGAATACCGAAGATTCCTTTATCGCGCCATCAAAACTCAACTGACACATCGGCAGACTCAGGTCATGCTGTTATATTACTTCGAGGGAAAAAATATCACCGAGATTGCACAGGAACTGGGGCTAAATAAATCCACGGTATCCCGCACCCTCCGGCGTTCTTTAAATCGATTGACCGACTTGGCGCGGCTGTATTTTGAGATCAAATAAAAAAAGATGGTCTTTTGACCATCCTTTTTACTATCGGATAAAGTAGAGAATCAATGCCGCCTGAACCAGAATAATCGCCGGAATACCGACTACAAAATACCAGTGTTTGGTCTTGTGGCGGAAGGTAAACATTCCAAGATACATTCCGACACTTCCACCCAGCGCCGACAACAAAAACAGCACCTTTTCGGGCACACGGCTTTTTTGGCGCTGAGCCGCAAATTTATCCGCGCCGCACACACAAAATGCCACAATGCTCATCACCAGAATATATCCAAACAGAATTTTTTGCGCCATATTTTCTCTCCTCTTGCCCTTTTGGCTTTGTCATGCCGTTGAGATGTTTACTACTCGAACAGGCGACGGATTTTCTCGGACGCTGCCCTTGCGTCCTCATATCCGTTTTCGTATGCCGCCTGCAGTTTATCCACATCATGCTCAATGCGTTTGAGTACCATCGGTTTGCTTGGACACAGGATCACTGCCTGTCCCTTTTGCTCCAGTTCTTTTGCAAGGCAAACGCTCTGGTTATACTTTTCGTGCCGATGCTCCATCGCCTGACACAGCTTTGGATAAGCCTTATATTTCCTGCGAATCATCGGCATCATCTTATTTGGCTTTTTGACATAACCATCATTTTGTGTCAATACAATCAGCTGTTTTGCATGCCCATCCTCCAGCGCTTTCTGCACCGGAATGGAATCGGCAACCCCTCCATCCAGATACTTTCTGTCGCCAATTTGCTGAATTACCGACAAAAGAGGCATCGAACTGGATGCAATACTGCTGCGAAGCATATCGTCCCCATTCTGATTGGAGAACCAGTGACAGTCTCCGCTCTCACAGTCGGTTGCTCCAACCCAGAGGTGCATCGGTGAAGCATAAAAGGTATCGTAGTCAAACAGCACATATTTTTCGCCGATTTCATAGAAGGAAAACTGCCAGTTAAAGATAGAACCGGTTTTCACCAGCTGCTTGATTCCCATATAACGTGGGTCATTGCAGTATTCCTTCGCCACCTTGATATATCTTCCCCGATTCTGCGACAGATAATTGAGTGCGTTGCAGGCACCGGCAGAAATTCCATAGACATCCGAAAACTGGATGTTCTGATCCATCAGATAATCCAGTACTCCAGCTGTATAAACTCCGCGGAATCCACCGCCTTCCAAAATCAAAGCTCCCTGATACAAACCCCGCACTTCCTTTCCCACAAGGAGTCTTTGACTAGTCGCCTAAGAAGGTCATACCGATAATCTGCGGACCGGTGTTGATGGTGATTGCTGCACCAATTTTGAAGACGCCAACCGGAGGATAACCTGCAACGTTCTCGCAAGCTTTTGCAAGCTCTTCACTCATCTCGGTATCTCTTGCAACCAGAATCATGTATGGTGCTTTTTCCTCGGCCTTACTGCGCTGTTCCTTAAAGAATTTAACCATGGTTGTCAGGATTGCAGCATTGCCGCGCACCTTCTCCACAATGTTGGTTGTTCCTACAGCGGAAATAACCGGACGCAGGCCAATCAGTTCTCCCACAAAGGCTGCTGTACAGCTGACACGTCCCGATTTCTTAACATATTTCAAGGTAAAGGGGCTAAAGTAAATTTTAACTCTGGAAAGATAATCCTTAATATAGGAAACAACATTTTCAAAGCTTTCCCCTTCCAGTGCTTTATGACAAGCCTGAATAATCGGATAGCCATATCCCATTGCATAGCAGTTGGAATCGATTACTTCGATTCTCATTGCATCCGGATGCTCTTCCAGAAATGCATTTTTTGCCATCAAAGCGGACTGGTACATTGCAGAAGCACCGGAATAAATGGTAACTACCACCAGATGGGTATAACCTTTTTCCCATGCCTGCTCATATTTTTCCTGAAAGGCGATTGCCGGAATGTGCGAAGTGGAAGGAATGTTTTCGCAGGAATCGATCAGATCATAAAATTCTTCCGGTGTAAAGCTTTCTCTTTCATAGTAGCCTTTTCCGTCTGCTGTAACCGGAATTGGCAGGATGCAAAGATTCTCCAGTTCCTGCTCATCCTTTGCCGGAATATCACAGGCAGAATCGGTGATAAAAAAGATTTTTTCCTGATTCATATAATCTCCTCTTTATTCTACAGTTTGGTTTATTTGATCCCAGCTCAAGCGATGCAGCTGTCCTTCGTTCTGCAGTGCAGGAAATCCCCACTGACGCAGTGTTTCATACACAGCAATTGCAACCGTGTTGGAAAGATTCAAGCTTCTGACCGGCCCAATCATCGGCAGACGCAGACAGGTATCCGGGTGATGAAATAAAATCTCCTCATCAATTCCGGCATCCTCCCTGCCAAAAATCAGATAGCTGTCATCCGGATAAGTTTGCTCCGAATAAACCTTTCTTCCTTTGGTTGTGAAGAAATACAGATGATCCTCTTTATGCTTTTCCAAAAACTCCTGGGTGGAGTTATAATAGGTAATATCCAGAAAATGCCAGTAATCCAATCCGGCACGTTTGAGCTTTTTGTCATCGATAGAAAATCCCATCGGTCCAACCAGATGCAGCCTTGCCCCTGTGCAGGCGCAGGTTCTTGCAATGTTTCCGGTGTTCTGTGGTATCTGCGGCTCAAACAATACAACGTTGAGCCTTGGATTTTCTTTACTCAACTACACTTCCTCCTTTCAAAAATAGCTTGCAATACGACATTAAGTAGTACCGCCTGCTACATTTTTGTAACAGTTGTTATATTCTTTATATTAATCAATCTGACCTCATTTGTCAATCAAAACGCCCCGATTGTCGTCGTGCAATATTCGTTCCAATGCATTCACAAACTTTTTTCTTTGTTGCAATTGATTTTTGTCTGTGGAAACAGTATGCTGTTATTATAAGGAAAGGGATAGAACATATCATAGATTTTTGCATCAAAATATGATATACTAATATCAGTTACCATTTTTGTCGGAAAACTGATCAATCAAACGGCGATATTGAGCATAAAAAGGAAGGACGAACATCACACATGGGACAGTTCAGCAACGCAAAAAAACTCTTAAAGGATATTAATGCGATCCAGTCTCCGCAGGATCTGTTGGAAACCTTTGCAGACATGGAACAGGACATGGCTTTGTACGAATCCGGCATTCAGGAAGTACGGACAAAACTGGAGATTTTGCAGCGAGATGCCCGTTTTGGAGCAGGACATAATCCAATTGAATCGATCAAAAGCCGAATCAAAAAACCGATGAGCATTATCGAAAAGATGCATCGAAAAGGATATCCAATCTCTCTGGAATCCATGCGGGCTAACCTCAACGACGTTGCAGGCATCCGCGTCATCTGCCCGTTTATCGAGGACATTTATACTGTTGTCGAGATGCTCAGCCGACAGGATGACCTGACCGTCATCGAAAAGAAGGATTACATCCAAAATCCAAAACCGAACGGTTACCGCAGCTATCACATGATTCTGGAAGTTCCAGTCTTTCTTTCCGACCGCAAACAGCCTGTCCGTGTGGAGGTTCAGCTGCGCACTATTGCCATGGACTTCTGGGCAAGTCTGGAACATCAGATTCATTATAAGGCAAGCCGCGAAGTTCCTGACTGTGTTGTAGATGAACTCAAAGAGTGCGCTGACATCATCGCACACACAGATGAACGGATGCAGAGTCTTTCCAAGCAGATTCGATGCATTCGCGACACCCACGAAAAATAGAATCCTGCTAAAAAAGCGAATTTACATGAAAATTTGATTGTAATTTTCATCCGAATTGGGTATAATGAACCTATCAGAACCTTTTATGAAAGGAAATTCATCAACAAAGGAGTGTGCTCCATGAAAAAAAGCGTATTGATTTCCCTGATTGCATTGGGAATTTCTTTGATCGGTCTGGTCATTGCACTGGCAGCTTGGCTGCACAAGAAAAAAGACCTCGTCTGCGATGATTTTGACGACGACCTTCTGACAGACGAGGATGAAGATGCCGAATACATCGCTGCCCAGTATATGGACCATCCTGCAAAAGAAGAGGCAGAAGAAGAAAACGAGCCAGAAGAACAGGAAGAAACATCCAGCGATGAGGATGATTCTCTTGCTCCAGACGTCGAGCTCTAATCCTTTTGGGATTTAGAAAAACTTCCTTCCCTAAAAGGGAAGGAAGTTTATTTTGGATTTAAAAATATATTTTTAAAAATTTCAAAAAAACTCTTGCTTTTTTGAATGTAATATGGTATTATATTTAAGCACTCAAAATTATATATCGCGGGATGGAGCAGTTTGGTAGCTCGTCGGGCTCATAACCCGAAGGTCGTTGGTTCAAATCCAGCTCCCGCAACCAGGTAAGACTTACTATCGATACGATAGTAAGTCTTTTTTTGCGTTTTTTTCTGATTTTTCATAAGGGAAATAGTTGGAAAGAAACGGATTTCATCCGATCTACTTGGGCGGCGAGATGGGCGGCACGAACTTCCGATCATCATCGCCGACGTCGACATGACGACAAGTGAATTAACAATACAGGCAAATATAATCTGTAAAATAAAAAAAGCCGCTGTAGGAGTAACGTTCCTACAGCAACTTTTTTGTTTAGGAAAAACTTTTATAGAATTGCTTTGACTGAATATTTCCAGTCAACACTGTCATTTTATGATATGGCAATGCTATATTTTTACATGATACCCATAGCTTGTGCGATCTCGATATTAACTTCCAATACATTTACGGTATCTTCACCGAAAATACCCAGAACTTTTCCAGAAGTATGATTGTTGATGATTCCTTTTACCTGATCTTCTGTCAAGCCCGAAGCCTCAACGATTCTTGGAATCTGAACTTCTGCCGATGCAGGAGAGATGTGTGGGTCCAGACCAGAACCGGAAGCAGTCAGAAGATCGGTTGGGATATCTTCGCGTTTTACATTCGGATTTTTTTCAAGGAATTTTTCAATGTCTGCTTCTACACGCGCAGCCAGATCAGGGTTTGATGCAGCATAGTTGTTGGAACCGGAAGCAAGACCTCCAAACTCTGTTCCATCATTGTAATATTGTTTGCCATCTTCTCCTTCTGTATAAACATTATAGTGATATGCAGAAGGTCGACTCCACAAATAATAATCTTCGGTAAATTCCTGACCTACATATTTTGCACCAACCGTCTTTCCATCCACTGTCAATAGATTTCCTGCTGCCTGTTTTGGAAAAATCAGAGCTGACAAACCTGTGAGGAGACATGGGAACACCAGTCCACAGATCAGCATCAATACCAACGTAACAAAGAGAGCCTGACGGCCTGTATGCATAAATCTTTTTACTGATTCGTTCATAGTATCGGCATCCTTTCTTAAATCCCAAATCCAATCATTGCAAGCAATGGAGCAATTATGGTATCAATTATTTTAATACCAATAAATGGAGTAACAACACCACCAAGACCATAGATCAGCATATTTCTTGCAAGCATTTTCCCCGAAGACATTGGACGATACTTAACACCTTTCATCGCAAGCGGAATCAGACAAGGAATGATAATCGCGTTAAAAATCAGTGCAGACAGAATCGCACTATACGGTGTTTTTAATCCCATAATATTCAAAATCTGCAGCTGTGGGATTGCAGTCATAAACATTGCTGGAATAATCGCAAAATATTTTGCAATATCGTTTGCAATGGAGAAGGTGGTCAAGCTGCCGCGGGTAATCAGCAGCTGTTTACCAATTTCAACAACCTCCAAAATTTTGGTTGGGTCAGAATCCAGATCAACCATATTGGCGGCTTCTTTCGCTGCAGTAGTACCGCTGTTCATTGCAAGGCCTACATTTGCCTGAGCCAGTGCAGGTGCATCGTTGGTACCATCACCGGTCATTGCAACAATCTTACCCTCTGCCTGTTCTTTCTTAATAACGTTGATCTTATCTTCTGGTTTACATTCCGCGACAAATCCATCAACACCAGCTTCTTTTGCAATAGTTGCTGCAGTCAATGGGTTATCACCGGTACACATGATCGTTTTGATACCGATTGCGCGTAGACGCTCAAATCTCTCCACCATACCAGGTTTTACAGTATCTTTCAGATAGATAACACCTAAAATTCTGTCATTTTCACAAACAGTCAGTGGTGTGCCTCCTAAACTGGAAACCTTATTCACCTGTTCATGCAAATCAGCTGGAACTTTTCCTCCCATTGCTTTTATATACTGCTCGATTGCTTCTGCTGCACCTTTTCTTACCTTGGTGCCATTTGGAAGATTTACCCCGCTCATACGAGTTTGAGCAGTAAATTCGATAAATTCTGATCCCTCTGTTTCTTTACTGTTATCCCCCAGCTTACGTGCAAGTTCCAGGGTAGATTTACCTTCTGGCGTCTCATCATGCAAACTTGTAAGAGCAGCACAGCGGATCAAATCACTGCGGTTTACTCCACCAACAGGCAGGAAGTCCGCTGCAAGACGGTTACCAAAGGTGATCGTACCCGTTTTGTCCAGAATCATGGTGTCAACGTCGCCGCAGGCTTCAACAGCCTTACCAGACATCGCGATAACATTAAAACAGGTAACACGGTCCATGCCTGCGATACCGATTGCAGAAAGCAGACCACCGATGGTAGTTGGAATCAGGCAGACAGCCAACGCGATCAAAGTGGATGTCTGAAGCTGAACCCCGGAATAAATGCCTATTGGATACAGAGTTACAATGACAATCAAAAAGATAATTGTCAACGAAACCAGCAGTGTATTTAATGCAATTTCGTTTGGGGTCTTTTTACGGGAAGCTCCTTCAACCAGAGCAATCATACGATCCAAAAAGCTGTTTCCTGCATCAGAAGTGATCTGAATTTTCAGCCAGTCGGAAACAACCGTGGTACCGCCGGTAACCGAGCAGAAGTCGCCGCCGGATTCACGTACAACAGGAGCCGATTCACCTGTAATTGCAGATTCATCTACCGAAGCAATACCCTGAATCACTTCACCGTCACCAGGGATGATTTCTCCAGCAGATACCATAACAATATCGCCCTTTTTCAGTTCGCTGGAAAGAACTACTTTTTCGCTGCCGTCTTCCAGAAGAAGACGCGCTTTGGTGTCTTTCTGTGTTTTTTTCAGGCTTGCCGCCTGTGCTTTACCTCGTCCTTCTGCCACAGACTCCGCAAAATTTGCAAACAGAACGGTGATAAATAAAACAGCACAAACAATAATGTTATATACCCTTAAGTTGCTTCCATCACTGACGTCACCGAACAATCCCGGGAAGAAAGAAAGCAGCAAAGTGATAAAGCAGCCAATTTCCACTACGAACATAACCGGGTTTTTCATCATATATAATGGGTTTAATTTGGTAAAAGAACCGATAATCGCCTGACGAAAAATATCAGGTGTAATCAGTTTCTGATTTTTTTTACTCATAAAGATAATTCCTCCTTATGCCCAAAGGGTGAGATGCTCTGCAATTGGGCCAAGTGCCAGTACTGGGAAGAATGTGAGTGCTGCAAAAATATATACAACAAATACCAGAATAATCGCAAAACTGCTATTATCTGTATGTAATGTTCCTGCCGTTTCGTTAACAAAGCGTTTTCTCATCAAAGATCCTGCAATTGCAAGCTGGATAACAATGGAAAGATAACGTCCAAAGAACATCGCCAAACCAGTTGTAATGTTCCAGAACAGTGTATTGTCTGCAAGTCCTTCAAATCCGGAACCGTTATTTGCTGCCGAGGATGCATATTCGTAAAGTACCTGAGACAATCCATGGAATCCCGGATTGGTAATACCTTCCATACCTGCCTGGGTTCCAACTGCCAAAGCAGAAAAAGAAAGAATCAGAAGTGGATGAATGATGATACACAGCGCAGTCAGCTTCATCTCGCGTCCTTCAATCTTTTTGCCCAGATATTCTGGAGTACGTCCGATCATCAGCCCGCAGATAAATACGGCCAAGATTGCGTACATAATCATGTTCATCAATCCTACGCCCTTACCGCCAAACACAACATTGAGCATCATATGGAGCAGTGGAATCATACCGCCCAAAGGAGTCAAGGTATCGTGCATATTATTTACAGTACCTGTTGTAAATGAAGTCGTTGTGGTAGTAAACATTGCAGATTGTGCAATACCAAAACGCACTTCCTTACCTTCCATACTGCCCATGGACTGGCTGAGACCTACATCAGCGAGTGCTGGATTGCCCTGGCTCTCTGCCCAAAAGCAAACTCCAAGACCAATCACAAAAAGAATACCCATTGCCGCGAAAATGCTTCGTCCTTCTCTGCCAAAGATTTTAACGCTCAGGCTCTTATGGGTCTCCATCTGGGATTCATTCACACTATCCTTCTGTTTGCGGTCACGAACCATCTTGCCAAATGTAATGACACATGCACCTGGCAGAAGCATCATAGAGTACAATTCAATGAGGTTTGAAATAATCGTCGGGTTTTCAATTGGAGTCGCAGAGTTTGCACCCAGGAAGCCGCCACCGTTCGTTCCCAAATGTTTAATAATTTCCAGCGCCGCTACCGGTCCCATCGCGATAATCTGTTTTGCACCTTCGATGGTATCTACAACGACATTTCCGCTGAAGTTCTGTGGAACTCCCTGCCATACCAGCAACAGTCCGCCTACGATAGAAAATGGCAACAGCACACGTGTTGTGATGCGCACCAGATCCGCAAAAAAGTTTCCAACATTATCTTTGGATTTGCCTGCCAAACCACGAATAAATGCAACGCATGCCGCATAACCGCTCGCTGCCGATACAAACATCATAAAGATGATGACAAGCATCTGAGACAGATAGGACAGTCCCGACTCACCAGAATAGTGCTGAAGATTGGTGTTTGTTATAAAACTGATGATTGTATTAAAAGAAAGCGATGGTTCCATTGCACCGATTTCATTTGGATTGAACAGTGCAATACTCTGAATTCTGAGGATCAGATATCCCAGAAAGATCATAACCGCATTTGTTGTAAGCAATGCGACTGCATACTGTTTCCAGCTCATACCGTTTTGTGGTTTGATGCCACTTACTTTATAGATTACATGATCAACACGGTCAAATACCGGGTCAGCAATGGTGTGCTTTCCAGCCGCAATATGGTAGACATAGTTACCTACTGGAATTAATATTATCAGATAGATGATAATCGTTAAGATAATTTGTAACATCTTTTTTCCCTCCTGCTGCCATTAAAACTGTTCCGGGTGTACCAATGCATAAAACAAATAAGCACCCAACAGCAAAACGATAATGCCAAGAAAGATCATATTTTCTCCTCCTTACTCTGTCTTCTCCATTTGTTTTTGACACCAGGAGATGAATAAGCCAACCAGACCAACACATCCTGCTAATACTGCAATCATGATAAGATCCATCATCATGTTTCCCTCCTTGTTAATTTACACTAGTATTGTACCAGCTCCTTTGTGAATTTGGTCTTAGCATTTCCATTACAACATTAAGATTGTATTAAAGTTTCTTAACACTGCTTAATGCACAAAAAAAGACGATATTTATTTTTTAATAAATATCGTCTTTTTTCTATGTAAGTTATATCCCTTTTTTATAGCTATTGGCGTATCATTCGATAACCTACACCAATATGTGTTTGAATATATTTAGGTTCTGAAGGATTTTTCTCGATTTTTTTCCTTAATGTCGCCATAAATACCCGTAAAGACGGCGTATCTGAAGCCAACGCACTCCCCCACACTTCCTTCAAAATATAATTATGTGTCAAAACTTTTCCGGTGTTTTTAGCAAGCAGGCACAGCAGTTTATATTCAATCGGTGTAAGATGGATTTCTTCCTGATTTAGATAAACACATCCTGCTGGATAATCAATGGTTAATTCTCCATTATGATACACATTTTCCTGCACATGAGATGTGCTTTCTTCCATGCGGCTGCGGCGAAGGGCAACACGCAGCCGCGCCAGAAGCTCATCAATGCTGAATGGTTTTGTAAGATAATCATCCGCACCGGCATCCAGTGCCTCGACTTTATCCTGATCTTCACTTCGCGCACTAACCACAATAATCGGAACATTACTCCAGCCTCGGATTTTTCGGATAATATCAACACCATCCATATCTGGAAGCCCCAGATCCAAAATAATAACATCTGCATTATAGGACACCGCATCCAACAGGGCCCCGGAACCTGTTTTTGCTGTATGATACTGATAATCCTGGGTATCAAGTGTTGTTTTCATTAAATTTGTAATTGCCGGGTCATCTTCTATTACAAGAACTTTTGGTTTATACATTGTTAATATTCACTTCCTCTAAAGGTAATGTAAAGGAAAAAATTGCTCCGTGCGGCACATTATCGCTGACCGAAATACTTCCTCCATGTGCACTTACAATTGATTTGCACAGGCTTAAGCCTAATCCCAGTCCTCTTCGACTATCCGCTTTTCCGATGCCAGCAGTATAGAACATATCAAATAAATGTTCCTTTGCTTCATCCGAAATACCGGAGCCGTCATCTGAAATCTGGATACACACCATCTGATCCTGTTTTTCGGCTGATAAACATATGTGGGAACCTTCTGGTGTGTACTTGATGGCATTGTTCATAATATTGATGATGACCTGAACAATCAATCGGGCATCCATCTTTGCCATCAATAAATCATCACTCAGTTGAACCGATATATGGTGTTCAGATGCTTTTCGATCGACATGAGAAATTGCTTCATGAAAAACATCCTCTATCAATTCGGCCTCTAGTTGGAGATGCATTGTTCCATTTTCAATGCGGGTGATAGACAAAAGATTCTCTGTCAGATTTACCAGCCACATGGAATCATCATAAATGGAAGTATATATTTCCTGCTTCTTTTCTTCTGGAAGCGAAATGCTCTTTTCCATCAAAACACCTGCATTTCCACTAATACTGGTAAGAGGTGTTCTCAGATCATGCGAAATTGCTCGAAGCAGATTCGAGCGCAGCCGTTCTCGTTGTGTTTCCAATTCGATGGCCTGGTTTTCTTTCTGCAGTCTCCGGCGTTCCAGAATGATGCCACATTCATTCAAAATAGCTATGGTCAAATTTTTTTCAAAAATATCCATTTGTGGATAGTATCTGGACGGAATTGCAACTACTCCCATAACTCCCTGTACTCCTCTAACGGAAAGATACAGATTTTGTGCATGAGACAACGTATTCGTAGTTGCACCGGCTCTTTTATTGTTTTTTACAACCCAATCTGCCACACCTTTTTCTTCTATTGACATTACGTTCAGTTGTTCTTGCATATTCGCAGAAGGAAATACCTGAAAACAAAGTGGTTGATCCTTTGTCACCAGAGCATACAAAATAGGGCGATCTAACAATGCACTAATTTGTTTTGCTGCCAATTTCATGATTTCCTGTTCATCTTGTCCCTGCTGCAGTTTTTGATTGCTGTCCATCAGTAATTCCATATAATATGCTTTCTGAGCAGATTGGCGTGCCTGTTTTTTTACCTGAGTAGCTAATGTGCTGGAAATGATGCTGGCCATCAGCATGATAAAAAAGGTAACCGGATAATCCGGATCTGTTGCTGCCAGAGTAAATCTCGGTACTGTAAAAAAGAAATTAAAACTAATCACACTGAGCAGTGAAGCCAACGCTCCATAGAGATGCCCCTGCGTCCAAATCGCAGTTAAAAGAACACCTAAAATATAAACGGTAATGATATTTGCTTCTCTAAGTCCTGTCAAATAAAATCCAAAGCCAATCAGGGTCGCTGCCACCGTAATAAGGCAAACTTTCAGAAGATCAAACCAGCTAAATTTATGTTTTTCTGTCTGAAACAAGACCCTTTTCTTTTTATACAACGGCTGTGTATCCGGAATGATATAAATATCAATATCCCCAGCCATTTTTGTTAACTTATCCACCAGTGTTTTGCTTTTTGGGAAAAGCGAAGAATGATGATTTGTTCTTCCCAGCACAATTTTTGTAATTCCACTGACCTTTGCATATTCTGCAATTTGTACTGCTGCATCCTCCCCATAAACTGTTGCGATCTGTGCTCCCAGTTGTTCAGCCAATCTTAGGTTATCTCGAAGACGTTTGAGATTATCACCCTTTAATTCCTTTGTCTCCGGTGTTTCTACAAACAACGCTGTAAAACTACTGTGAAATGCTTCTGACATACGTGCTGCGGTACGAATTACCTTTGCGTTAGATGGGGAACTGGATAGGCAGATTAAAATATGTTCTCCTGCCTTTGAAGTTGTTTCATTGCCAGTTTTCTGTGCTTTTCTGCTGAGCCTGTCCGCAGTTCGCCTAAGGGCAATCTCCCTCAATGCTGCCAGATTATCTATCGTAAAAAAATGATTCAATGCACGGAAAGCCTGGCTTTTCTGATAAACTTTTCCAGACTGCAATCGAACAATCAAGTCACTCGGCTCAATATCCACTAACTCTACCTGATCAGCTGAATCAAATACTGAATCCGGAATACGTTCACTGACTGAAATCTGTGTAATCGATTCTACCAAATCATGTAGAGATTCCAGATGTTGTACATTGACGGTTGTATAAACATCAATCCCCGCTCTTAATAATTCTTCAATATCCTGATATCGTTTGATATGTCGACAACCCGCAGCATTGCTATGCGCCAGTTCATCTACAAGCAAAAGCTGAGGATGTCTTTTCAATGCAGCATCCAGATCCAATTCTTGCAGACGTATTCCTTTATAATCAATCTCCTTGTGAGGAATCTGTTCCAAACCATCTAAAAGCGCAAGTGTTTCTAGTCTTGTATGTCGCTCAATATAACCAACTGCAACATCAATTCCCTGTTCTTTCATCCGATGTGCTGCCTGCAGCATGGCATATGTTTTTCCTACTCCAGCTGCATATCCAAAAAATATTTTAAGATTACCCTGTTTTTTATCGGTCGTATACCCTTGATAAACTGTGTTTTCCAAGTAACATCACCCAATTTTTATATTTATTTTTATTATACCATATCACTTGTTTTGGCAATATAAAAAACAGAGCCTTGACATTAAGATTGTATAAAGATTATTATCTTTATTCTACTTTAACGCTATTGCATATCTTCTAACACTATCTTTCTAGGCTTGGTATTATACTAAAATTAAACAAAGAAGGTATCTAAAGAGGCGGTGATGATATGACAAAGCCATTATATTTTGTTAATAACATGAATCATGATAGACAAATTCACCCACAAGTTAAGAATCCATTTTTTTCTGTATCCCATATTCTGGAAAATAAAAAAGAACGTATCCTTTCTTTTTTATTTGCTCATCCATCTCTTCTGTGGGCAACAGCCTTTGTTGGATTCCCATTCATTATTTTGTGTGCGTTAACTTGCATCGTTTCCGTGTTTGGATTTTTTATCTTAGCTATTGGTGATCTCTTTTAAAATATTGTCTGTGCAATCCATGTTTTCTAAACATCTTCTATGTTGAGTTTCTAAACTTCCATACAATATCTTCTTGTATATTATTTTGTACCCTGATGAAGTGTGTCCTTGCTTTATCAGGGTTTTTATTTTCATAACATTGCAAAAAAAGGATCATAGAAACTTTCCTGTTTTCTATGACCCTAAAAATCCTCTCTGCCCCATTTGGAGCAGAGAGATTCTTTTTTATTTTTCCTTTCTTCGTAATGCTTTCTTTCCTTCTTGTTTTTCATCTGTATCCACTGGAATCAACTCATTTACTTTCAGTGATGAAAGATACCATGTACGAACTGCCGGTGATAATGGATGCTGCAACCTTGCATTGCCATCTTGGTCACACAAACAATATAACTTTTCTTCAAACTGACGAAGTATTTTAACTACCTGCCTCTGCCTTTTCTGGAACACTTTATTTTTTGCTTTTCCAACCCCTGGAGCATATATAATCGTGTCAACCTTTTCTGTCTCTTGAACAATAATGTCAAGATTCTCGCTGTCTGTTTCCTCTGCCTGTTTGAGAGTGAAGTCATCCAGAGTAGCAAAGAGATTGAGAACAGTTACACTTCCATATCCCAACCTTGATGCATTGTTTAATACAAGCAATGTAGTGCTGTCTAGCTCTATTCCAGATGCTTCACTAGGAGCAAGCATTATAATTGCAAGCTTCGGCTTTTTTCCATCCCACTCCTTTCTTAACAAATACCTTTTTGCTTGATCATCCGAAAAGACTGCTTCTGTTACAAGATTTGTTCTTATTTCTTTCATTTTACTCTTCCTCCACTTCATCTATCAGTTCCTGCGGTGCAATTTCTGTTGGCATAAACACATTCACAGAATACTCATTGTTCATCAAATACAAACATGAAAGATATCCACTAACTTGCTTTGTTTCCTCACTGAGGTGTACCGTATAATCGATAACACTTCTCAGTTCCAGCAAATCCTCTTTTGTTTCCAAAACCAAAGAACATCCATCAAACACTCCCTCATCCAGTTTTCTGGTATCAGTGATTAATTTCTCATAAATTTTCTTTGGTAACTTATCCTTTATTTTTTCAGCTCCATAGATATTTTCGATCCTATACATCATGAAATCCTCTCCTTTGAGTATAAAAATAAGCAGATGAAACATAGAGTTTCATCTGCTTATTTTTATTAGAATATATATTTATATCTTAGTTTTATACGTTTACTTCTCCACAACTATCTTTGTAGACAAAGTTGATGAGAAATGATATAGTAATGGTTGAGGTGATGTACTTTGATCAAACTTTCAGAACCTTTTAAAGACTGGTTAAAACAATATGACATTTCAGAAGACTTTTTTTATGATAACCTTTTATCTCAACAGTCTTTTCTTATAGACCCTTCAAATGAACAACTTATACGGCACTTTTCTTCGATTCACGGTCATAATGTACAGTCGGTTATCGTCTTTCAAGGCAAACATAAAATTCTTGAAAATGCAAAAGCACAAGTAAATTTAGACATTGTTTTTCCTTTTGCTGTAAAATTATTTTCTGCTTATTCTATTCCTCCCAAGGACTTTGTTGCCATCATTGACGCCTTTGTCTCTCATGATTCTAACACCTATTATTCTTCTATTGTATTTTCCCAAGATTCTACATTTACTCTGGATCCTAACAGAAAAAACGAAATTAACAAATGGACTTATCATATTATAGAAAGACTAGCAGATCCTACTGCTTCACCCAGATATGATGATAAACGTCTATCCTATCAACCTAAAATATGGGATAATAAACTTGGCGATATTTCCTTATCTTTAGCTAAACAGTATTTTAAACAGCCAAACATGGATCATCATCATTATAACTCCCGACTTTTGATGGCTCACATAGAAGAAGACTTGCTTCTCGGAAAATACATTCTTATCTTTGAACGCTTATTACGAAAAAAGAAAAACTTCAGTTTCATTGAATTAATTCTATTTGCTTGTCTATATACTAATACACATCACTCTTCCATTGCCACATTAAATAAGCCTCTGCAAAACCCTCAAGATATTAAGAGAGCCACTACATGGTTTAAAAAATTTGCTGACGCCTTTTTTTCAGAAAAACTAGACTATATCTTAAAAGAGGTAATGCTTAATCAGTTATTAGAAGATGCACAGTATATATGCAAAAACAAGGTAACATCATATAAGCAAAAACATCAACTACCTGAAAAATATAAATCTCGAGTAAATATAGCTCATGCCTGTGATAAACATTCGTTTGAGAAACCTTTTATCATTTCCACTAATGTACGGGACTCTATCATCGAACATCAAAAATATTGTATTGCCTTCTACTACATCGATATGGTTCTTCTTGTACATCTCATGCAACACAGTGTAATATCTTACAAAGATAAATTTTATGTCAATAATACCACCTATGATTTTACCGATATTATAAAAAATTATGATAAAACCCTTTTTTTATATAAAAAGTTATCCAAACTAGGTTTTCATTTCCAAATTCCTTGGAAAATATATTGCATGGCTTGTCATATAAACAAACAGTTTCAAATTATCTTAGAACTAATAAAAAAGGAAAGTGTTTCACTGTTAGAAGTTCTTCCTGAATCCGAGATAGCTAATGGACAGCCCTTATTTGAATTTTTAAAAAATTTACTATAAGATGAAGCCGCAAGAATTTATCAGTATCCCTGATAACTTTTTGCGGCTTTGTTTTATAGTAAGAGGTTATTTCAAAATGCACTTTTTTTAAAATTTTTTATCTGTATAATAAAAAGCACAGAAACGGAATCACTCGATGTCGACTAAGATTTGATCCTCTTTCTGCGATAATCTCAATCTTCCGTCCCGGGCAGAAGATTCGGAATCATCGATGACAAAATTACCTTGGAGGTTCTGTTATGTTAAACAAAGGCTTTAAAATTCATCGCAACCATCAGAATCAGTTTCAGTTTCCGCGTCCTGAGAACGTCCCTGCCGGAGTCTACCATTCTACAATCATCAATATTGATGAGGCGAGGACAAACTCTGGGCTTCCCGCAATCGAGATTCAATATGATTTACTCAACAAAGATGGCACGCACTACTATGTGCGTCTACGGTACCCTTTCAACAGCTTTTTCTACAACCAGCTGTGTGAAAGACTTCTGGATTCTGGTCTCCCAGAAGGTTCTTCTTTCGATGAAGCTATTGGATTAGAAGAAACTGTAGAACTTTTTTATCCTGGGAATTACGGAAGCATACGTGCTTTCCATCCTCTTGACCAGAACGTTCAGAAAGTGTCTTCTTTCGCAGAAATCCTTGAAGAAAACTAGGTCATAACGGGGAGGTATCCTCTCCCCTTCTCTTGAAAGGAAGTTTTACATGCGTAACACTGACGTTATTCTACAAATTTTAGATTCCGAGGTCTCTTATTACACAGATATCGACAATCCTCTCTCCGTTTATGTCGAATATAAGGGTAACAATGGTGCGCTGAACCTTTATCCTGTAGAGAGCCCCTTCTTTCAGTCCTTTCTTGCCTTCCGTTACCTCGCACTTACTAATGAGGCAACCACACCAGATTTCTCACCTTATCTGAATTTAAACATCCAGGCAGAAAGATACCAACAAAATCACCCTGTCAAGATCAGAAAGCGTTTAGCCGGAAATCTGAATCAAGGCATTACGTACTTTTTAGCAAACGATAAATGGCAATCTGTTCAGATTACAGCTAAGAACTGGTCAATCAAGCATTCCGTTCAAGAAAAGTTTTTAAAATCTCCTGATACCGATTCACAGGTAACACCTGTTTCTGGTGGGGATTTTCTGGAACTTCTCAAGCCATACGTGAACCTTGATTCAGATTCTTTTCTTCTGTTTGCTGTATATCTTCTTCAGTGTTTCAGTGAAAGAGATCACTATGCTGCTGTTCTCTCTTCCAGTAAAGGCACTGGAAAATCCACTCTAAGCAAAATTATCCGCTCCATTGTAGACCCTTCCAAAACGGGTGTCAGTTTAATGCCAAACAATGAACGAGACCTGAAGACTCTTTTAGCAGCTTCTTACCTTGTTTGTTTTGACAATACCAGCCATGTTCCGTCAAGCTTTTCCGATATTCTTTGCGGTGCTGTTACTGGCGTGAAAGCTCCTACAAGAACGCTGTATACGACGTGTTCTCAGACCATTTTAGACCTGCATAATGCTATTGTTTTAAATGGTATTGATGCTGTTCCTAAAAAATCTGACCTTGCTGAGCGTTCTCTTCTCTTTCAGCTGCAACCAATCAGAATAAACAAGCGCAAAACATACTCTGATCTTATCGAAGACTTTGAAAGGGATCGCCCCCATATCTTAGGTGCTGCCTTCGATATCCTTTCCTCTGCTATGTCATTGTTGCCTACGATTACTTCTAAACAACTGTCGCGCATGGCAGATGCCCACAAAGAAATGCTGGCGATTGCTTTGGCTCTCGGTATCAGTGAATCGGAATTCCAGAGGATCATAAAACAAAACCGACAGCTTTTGGAAAATGAATATGCACAGGACAACCATCTGGTCGAAATTATCTGTCACTTTATGGAAGGTCAAAATAAAGTTTCTGGGAAATCCAGTGATCTGTATCAAAAAATTTTGAACAGTATCGTTGGCGATTACCGAGACTTTCCAAACTCACCTTCTGCTTTAACCAAAAAGCTGAATCAGGAATCTGACGCTTTAAAGGCTTCCGGTTTTGTTATTGAGCGAGAAAAGAAAACCGATGCAAACATTTTGACCATCAAACGGATTCCTTCCAGTTTTCGTTCAAAATCTGCCTCCAAGAAAAAATAGCTTTTCCCTTTTATTTCCATGGGAAAATGCTCCTGATAACAGGAGGCAAACCTTCAAAAACTTTTTCTTCCAGTTTTATTATTCCATGCTCTGAACCGCAAAGAATATCATTTTCAGGTGTTTTAACGGTTTTTCCCTCTCTATTAATAGGGACAACCCATTCTTCCTAAAATCTCCTGTTAAAACAGGTTTTACACTCGATTTATATAAGATTTTTATCTACTGATCTATTAATTTTTCCATTTTATATTGTATTTTAGATTGTATATTATATTTGTAAATTATATTTAATATTTTAATTAATTTGCCTCCTGCCATCTTTACTCTTTTCCTTTGAAACACATCTCAAAAAGGGATCTTTGGCAGGAGGCAACTAGTTTTTGGGGAGGTATGCCATGTTTGATCAGACCCTGCTCACCCCTCATGAGGTAGCCAGTATTTTAAAGGTTTCCTATGATACTGCTCTTGCTTTTATCAAATACAGCGGTATCGACTATGTTATGGTTGGGAGACAATATCGGATTTCTGAAACAAAGCTCAAAGAATTCCTATCAAAGGAAGGGCATGTTTGTGTTAATTTAACCGAAGAGTGCTGATTTATATTTATATATAATAATTAAAACAAAAAGGAGGTCACACTATGGCAACAGGTCATATCCGAAAACGCACAACCAAAAGCGGTAAAACATCTTACCAAGTGATTGTAGAGAGTGAACACGATCCTCTTACTGGTAAAAGGGAACGACAGTATAAAACAGTAAACGGAACAAGAAAACAGGCAGAAGCTCTTCTTCGCAAGATGATTGGTGAGGTAGAAGAAGGAAATATCATCACAACATCTTCTTTAAAAACAGGTGATTGGCTGATTCAATGGGTAAACACCTATCTTCCCAACATTGAAGAGACCACTCGAGCCGGATACAATGACCGTATTAAAAATTGTATCATTCCTTATCTTGGTTCTGTTCCTCTGAAATCTTTAAAAGCAAACAACATCCAACAGTGGATTAATCAACTCCACATACAAAGAGGTCTTTCTCCTAAAAGTATTAAAAACATCTACCTAAACCTTAAGGCTGCTCTGGATAAAGCTGTTATCCTTCGGATGTTATCATACAATCCCTGCACAGGTGTTGAACTGCCCAAGCTGCAGAAGTACAAGGCTGAAATTTACGATAAAAATGAGATTGCCCTTCTCCTTGATACAGCAAAAGGAACTGATATTTATCTGATCGTTCTCCTGACTGTTTCGATTGGTTTTCGACGTGGAGAACTGATTGCTTTATGCTGGGATGATGTTGACTTTGAAAACGGTATCATTCATGTAAGGCATAATACCGTATTAGCAGACGGTAAAACCATCCATAAGTCTCCAAAAACATCTGCAGGTGTTCGGGATATCAGTATTGGTGATAACCTTGTTCGTACACTAAAAGAAGCACATACTCAGTATCTTCTCAATAAAATATCGTACGGTTCTGATTTTGTTGATTCCAATCTGGTGATCTGTCAGAAAAATGGTAAACCGTATCATCCTGATTCGATTACACAGAAGTGGGAACGCTTTGTCGCAGAGAAGGGGCTAAAACATATCAGATTTCATGATCTGAGACATAGTTGTGCTACCGCCATGATAGAAGCTGGTGTTGATCCTAAAACAGTACAGCATCGTCTCGGACATGCTGACATCAGTATCACCATGAACATTTATGCCCATAGTACAAAATCCATGGACAAAAGTGCTGCTGAAAAGATGGAAGACATGATCTTCCATAAGGCTAGCGGAGAGTAGTTCTGCAATAACGATTTCAAAAGCTCGTTTTTTCACCCCTCGTCGTCATCTGGTCGACAGAAACAGATAAGGAGTGCTGGATTTGTTTTAATTAAACAAATCATTCTATTATATTAGTAGTTCTCATAACCCGAAGGTCGTTGGTTCAAATCCAGCTCCCGCAACCAATAAAACCTGAACACATTCTGTGTTCAGGTTTTTCTTTTTCTATACTGCTCCTTAAAATCAAAACCTTTAAAAAAAGTTTCGATCCATGACATCCTATCGTTCCACAAATCTTCATGTTTTTTCACAGACTGTTAAATTGAATTTCGGGTTCACTCATGTTACAATAGTGGTGTGAAAAAGAAAGAGAAAAATTTGAAGGAGGAGCTATCACATGGAACAGCTTCGTAAAGCAAAAGGCTTCATCTGCGATATGGATGGAGTTATTTACCACGGAAACAAAATTTTACCAGGTGTCAAGGAATTTGTTGAATGGTTATATCGCGAAAACAAACAATTCTTATTCCTGACCAACAACAGCGGCAAAACACCAAAAGAATTGCAGGAAAAACTGGCACGAATGGGGCTGGAAGTCGATGAACATCACTTCTATACCAGCGCCCTTGCTACTGCCGAGTTCATTTCCCGTCAAAGTCCAGGCGCCCATGTCTTTGTTATCGGGGAACCTGGATTATACAACGCCTTATATGAAAAGGGCATCACCTTAGATGACACCTCTCCGGATTATGTTGTAATCGGAGAATCTTCCAGCTACAACTACGATAATATCTGCAAAGCAGTTCACCATGTCCAGAACGGTGCCCGTCTGATCGGAACAAACTATGACCTCACCGGTCCAACCGAACAGGGAATTATGCCTGCCTGCCGTGCCTTTGTAAAACCGATTGAGCTGGTTACCGGCAAAGAAGCTTACTACATCGGCAAGCCAAATCCTCTGATGATGCGCACCGGCTTAAACATGCTCGGCGTACATTCTCAGGAGGCTGTCATGATTGGCGACCGTATGGATACTGATATTGTTGCCGGCATCGAAAGTGGTCTGGACACCGCACTGGTTCTGTCCGGTGTTTCCACCCGCGAAACGGTTAAACTGTTCCCTTACCGTCCAAGACTGATTCTCAACGGCGTGGGAGATATTCCAGACTAATCTTACTTTGTCAGCATATTTTTCTTTTCTCATCTCAAAGTTAAAAATCTCAGTGAGGTAAAATGATATGCTCAAGGCCTTTTTTGCAGTAGTCTACTTCTGCATATTTTTATTTTTCATCGATTTGATCTTTCGAAATACGTTAAGTGTATTCACCGATATATTGGCAGTGATTTGTTGGATCATCGCATTGATTTTAAGTATCGGAATGGCTGACTATACTGTAAAAAAAGTAAAAGACAAGTATGGCAAAAAATAATTTCAGCTTACCCTGAAATTTAATGTAGACTCCAATTCCGATACAATAGAACAAAATTTCTCAAGGCGGCAGCTGGAAAACCAGCTGCCGCCTTATTCATAACATAATGCTACCTTCTTTAAGATTAAACCAGTGGTTGAATCCTCCTGTCATCTACTCTACGACGGCGTTATTGAAACTGCAAACCAACCTTGTTATACTCAATATCAGAAACCGGTTTCAAAACACACGATGGAGGTTTTGAGTATGATTGATACCATTCTGGTTGGAAAACAAATTGCTTCCTTAAGGAAAGCAAAAGGATTGACACAGAATCAACTTGGGGAAAGATTAAATATTTCGTTTCAGGCAGTTTCTAAATGGGAACGTGGAGAAGCTCTTCCTGACATCAGCATTCTGGTTGACCTTGCAAATATTCTGGAAACTACAACAGATCATATTTTAAATGGCGGACAGCGCATCACACAGTATAGCCGAAAAATTTCTGTTGCACAGATGCGGGAAGGCATTGAATGCTTTGTCAAAATAGGAGAGCTACTTGGGAAAGATAATCTGTTTTATCTCGGCGCTATGGAAGGAATCGACAACAAAATGAATATTGAGTTTGAAAAATATTTGTCCGATCCCTATACCAAAGAAGCTATGATCGCAGAAGCAACGGTACAAAACATTTCTTCAGGAGCATATATTGATCTTTCTGATATTCAAAAAGGATTTGAAGACCCTCACTGGGTCAGCGTCGTTACAAGCTATGCACAAAAACACAATATCAAATAAAAAAGGAAAGACCTGCACTTTTGTGCAGGTCTTTCCTTTTTTATTTATTGTACTCGGTATCTTTTGGATTTAAGTCGTCCGGATTATCTGGATAGAATTTCTTATGGTAGTAGCCCTGTGCCAGATAAACTGGTGCCAGAGGATTGTGGCCGGTCACACGGTCCTTCACTGCAAGTGCGGTGATCGGCGCTTCAGAATACTTGATAAACAAAGTATCATGTCCGACACAAAGTCCCAAAATCAGGTTAAATTCTGTTTTTGCCTGATTTAACAGCAGTGCCTGTCCGATTGGATTGCACATACTCTCGGTCTTACAGTTACCGCGAACCGCCTGCGCATCGGTGATGCCCAGAAAATCTTTGGTAATTGCGCCGTTTTTGCAGATGATGGAAACCACTTCAAAGCCGTTATATTCCAGGATATTCACGACTTCCTGTGCTTCTTTAAACAATCCGGTACAGAACGCCAGACCGATCTTGTGGTATCCGCCCCGATGCAAAAACTTGATAATCTCAATCAGTCTTGTATCCTGACAGTATCCGCCGGCTTCGGTCAGAGCTGCACAATAAGCGATGCGGTGATTTTCGGCATCCTGATACAGTTCTTTTGCCTGTTCCTGAATTTCCTGTTCCTTGCTCGGACATTCCGGCAGAGTCTTGGTTAGATCCTGCTTGGTGCAGCCCCTCTGAAAACATTTCGCACACTGATACAAATCAGATTCCCCCTTAGACCCACAATATTTGATACAGTTAAGTTTCCCTGTTCTTTTTTATTATACAAAATCCTTCCAAAAAGTCCAGCACCTGTTTTGCATATCTTTTTTGTTTGGATCATACTTTTTACCAAACTGATTTTGGGAGGTCTTTTATGCTCCAATCAATTCTGGATTCCGCTACCGAGGTTTTGTGGGGCAGAGGAACCATCGCCCTGACCTTGTTATGTGGATTCTATTTTACCGTATGCACTGGATTTCTTCCGATCACCCGGCTGACCACCGTCTTGCAAAAAACCATCGGCAGCGTTTTTTCTTTTCATTCTGATAGAGAAAATGGCAAGGGAGTTTCCCCCTTCGCTGCTGTCAGCACTGCTCTGGGTGGAACCATGGGAGTGGGAAACATTGTCGGTGTAGGAGCAGCTTTGCAGCTGGGCGGCGCCGGTAGCATCTTCTGGATGTGGGTAGGTGCTTTCTTTGGAATGATGACTAAATATATGGAGGTCTTTCTTGCGGTGGAGTTTCGTCAGCGGGACCCTGATTCCCGTGCCTTACGGGGCGGACCGATGTATTATATCTCCAAAGGGATTTCGGGAACATTGGGCAAAATCCTTGCTGTCCTCTTCTGTATTTTCTGCGCACTTGCAAGCTTTTCCAGCGGCAGCATGACCCAGACCAACGCCATCGCCCAGTCACTCTGGGAAAGCTTTTCCCTTTCCCCCACCTTCTGTGCGGTGATTCTTACCCTGCTGTGCGGCTGGGTTTTATCCGGCGGCTGTGACCGCGCGGTCAAAACATGTTCTGCCTTGGTTCCTCTCATGTCACTGTTCTACCTTCTGGGATGCGGTGTGATACTATTCTTTTACCGCCAAAACATTCCGGACGCTTTTCATCAGATTATAACACAGGCCTTTTCCACAGAAACTTCCGCACTCACCGGAACCAGCGTCGGATTTTTTGTTTCGATGCGGGTAGGTATCTCCCGCGGTATTTTTACCCATGAAGCAGGTCTTGGAAGTGCCTCGATCGCTCACGCGTGCAGCGGTGCCAAAAGTCCGGTGGAGCAGGGATTCTGGGGTATCTTTGAGGTGTTCTGCGACACCATTCTGGTTTGTTCCATTACCGCTCTAGTCATTCTGGCAAGTGGGGTTCCGCTTTCCCCTTCCGCGGCACAGGATGCTTTCCTGCTCTGCCTTGGAACAGGCGGAGGAAGAATGCTCAGCATTGCCATCACCCTGTTTGCCTTTGCCTCGGTCATCAGCTTTTGCCTGTATGGACAAAGATGTATCGAATACCTGTTCCCTCACAGCACCACTGCCTTACAAGTCTACCGCCTGCTCTTTTTGACCGGCTGTGCTGTCGGCTGCTTTACCCAGCTTCCACTGGTATTTTCGCTGGCTGATCTGCTCAATGCCTGTCTGCTCCTGCCCAATCTTGTGGCGCTGGTTATCCTATCCCCACGAGTTTTTGCAAAAACCAGAGAATACTTTTTGAAGGGAGAACGCCGTCCATGTTCATCTGTTCGATTAAGCCAAAAGTCCTGTTAAATCGGATTTTTCTGATTGCACTGCTCTTTGCAGCAACCATTCTGCTCATTGGAATCATCCAAAAAGAAAAATCCCCTTCTTCTGATCCCCTGCCTTCTATTTCCCAGACACACGACACCAACACACCGGACAATTCTTCCCGCATCCAGTTTCTGCAAAGCTTTGGATGGAAGGTCTCCAGTGAGCCAATCGAGGTGGTGCAGGTCGTGATCCCGCAAACCTTCGGGGATGTCTACCAAAATTACAACGAGATTCAGACCTCCCAGGGCTTTGATCTGAGCAAGTTTAAAGGAAAACAGGTCAGCCGATTTACCTACTCGGTACTCAATTACCCTGGGCAAAAGGAGTATATTCGCGCAAATCTTTTGATCTATAAAAACCAGGTCATCGGTGGGGATGTCTGCTCTGTCTTTGCAGAAAACGGCTTTATGCAGGGGTTTGCTTTCCCGTCAGCAGATACTTCCTCCGAACAGTAAAAAAACAGATGCTGTCTGAGACAGCATCTGTTTTTATTTTTTCTTAAAAAATTCCCGGACCACCATGTTTTCCTCAAGGTAAATTCGCTCGATACAGGAAAGCTTCTCTTCCTCCTCTTCGGGAAGATATTCTGCGTTTAAGTCGCCGGTCAGGTCTATTAAACGGGCATTTTTCTTTCTGGCATAGGCTACCGTCTGCGCGGTTCCGCTTCGTACCGAATGTACCATATAGTAGACGCACACACAGCTGTGATCCACCATATAGTAATTGCGCCGTTTCATACAATCTTCGGTATAAACAGGGCTGATAATCTCCACCTTATCTGCATGTTCTGCAATCTGTTCAAAGAGCGCGATCTCCCTTTGCGGCCATTGCTCATACTGCTGCGGATAAGGCAATGCCAGATACAGCTGAATCTGCGGAAAATATGCCTTCATCTCGAGCACTGTCATTGCTGCCATACTGTCAAATCCTCTGGCTCCGCCGGTATAAAACCGATATATTCCTTCCTTTGCCAGCTGTGCAATGGTGCTGCGCAGTTTATCCCGCAGAATATTTCTGTCTTCTTCGGACTTTGGCAGCACCCGATGTCCGGTAAAACAACAGGAATCATATTTTTCCAGGCAGAAAAATGTATCCACTGTCATTCTTGTCCCCTCCACTTAACGGACAGGCAGGCGCTTTTGGTATCGACAAACCGATACAAAAAGTCCCGTGCCTCCTCTGCATAATCAATGTTGATTCTTTTTGTTGCAGCAATCTGCTTTTCCGGAACAGAAATCCCCTCACAGATAAAAAGTTCATCTTCGGTAAGGAGGATGCCGTTCTGTTCCCGGGTAATTCCCATTGCGTCACAAAGCCGTCCGGGACCGGAAAGCAGATTTTTTTCGTTTAAGCTTTTAATCTGCTTTTTGCTTTGCCGAAGTTCCTTCATCCGCTCGATTCCCTCTACCGGACAAGCAGCCCGAATCAATACTGCTTCGGGAACCCCTTCTTCCCTTGTGGTGATATTAAAGCAGCTGTACATTCCATAGATGAGGTAGACATACGCCTTGCCGCCTTCCTCAAACATCACCTTTGTCCGTTCAGATTTTCCCTTATAGGAGTGGCAGGCTTTGTCAGAAAATCCGGTGTAAGCTTCGGTTTCGCAGATGATGGCAGACAAAGTTTCCCCACCGATTTTCCGCACCAGCAGCTTGCCAATGAGCTTTTTTGCGACATTGACCGTATCATCAAGATAAAACGAGCGGGGCAATTTCTGATAAGAAATATTTTGCTTCATTGTTCTTTCCTGTGTCTTAAAGTTTCATACCAAATCCCAAACGGCTTTGGTACACCTTCTGGATTTGCATTTTGAGCCGTTTGGTCTGTTCTTCCAGTTGATGCGGTGTCGGCCGGTAGGCATCATTCCACATCTCTTCCCTTGGCAGCCACCAGACCGGTCCTTTTTGCGGGGTATCCCCAGTTACGCGGGGGAACAGATGCCAGTGCAGATGGGTGTCTCCATTTCCTAAAAGCTCATAGTTCATCTTTTCTGGCTGATAAACCTGATAGACTGCCTCTGCTACCAGAGACATCTCCTGCAAAAACTTCATCCGATAATCCCAAGGAAGAAGGTGCAGCTCAGTTTCATGCTGCTTACATAAAAACAGGGTATAACCTGCAAATCGCTGATGATCTCCCAGCACTACATATCCAGTTTCCAGCTCGCAGACGAAATAGGGGTTGCATCCTTTTTGAATCTGTTCAATCCGCTCACAGATTAGACATCCCATCCTGTTATTCCTCCGTAGATTCGTCCCTTGTGCTGACAAGCCTCAGTTCCTCCGCTGTCAGCTCCCTGCATTTTCCTTCTTCGAGATTTGGGTCAAGCGGAAGTTTTCCCATCTGAACTCGTTTGAGTTCCAGTACCTTTAAGCCATAAGCGCCAAACATCCGCTTGATTTGGTGGTACATCCCCTCTTTGAGGATAACCTCCCCCCAGTCGCCCTGTTCTTCCGAAGAGATTTTTTTAAGCGATGCCGGTAAAGTAAAATCTTCTCCGATGGTAACCCCTTTTGCAAAGCCTTCCACCATCTCATCGGTGATGGTTCCGTTTACCAGCGCATGATAGGTTTTGGAGATATGCTTTTTCGGGGAAAGAATATCGTGGGCAAATTCCCCGTCATCGGTAATCAGCACAAAACCGGTGGTATCCTTATCCAGCCTTCCTGCTGGAAAAAGCCCCTTTCTCCACAGTTCCTTCGGAACCAGATCGACCACCGTCGGCAGTTTTTTGTCCTCGCTTGCGCTGACAACCCCTTTTGGTTTATTGAGCATCAGGTAGATGTGCATACTTAAGGAAAGTTCCTTCCCCTGCACCGCTACGGTATCGCTGTCAAAATCGACACCGAAATCTGCATTTTTTACCACCTGTCCGTTTACCGTTACCGCACCCTTGCGGATGAGTGTTTTAACCTCGCTGCGGGAAAGAGAGCCCTGCATTGCGATTGCCTTGTCCAGTCGTTGTTTCTTTGCCATTCTATTTTCTCCGTAATATGATAGTGTTCGTTTCTTTTTATTGTATCACAAGAATCTTCCCGATAAAAGAACAAAACAAAATCCCGGACACAGTTTGTATCCGGGATTTTATCCTTTTATCTTGTTTTAGCGGATTACCAGTTCCCCATTTTCAGCATCGATGACAACCTTGCACATTTCTTCATTCTCGTCCGAAACGCCAATCTCTCCGGAGATAATCTTTCTGCCAAGCATGGTTTCGACATGGCTCTGCAAAAATCTCTTCAGTGGTCTTGCACCATAGATTGGGTCATAAGCATTGTCGATGATATACTGTTTTGCAGCATCGGTCATGCTAAGTTCAATCTGTTTTGTCTCAAGACGTTTTTTCAGATCATTCATCAGCAGGTCAATAATATTGCCGATATTCTCTCTGGTCAATGGTTTATAGAAAACGATCTCGTCCAGACGGTTTAAGAATTCCGGACGGAAGCTGTTCTTTAAGAGCATATTGACCTGATTCTTTGCTTCCTCACTGATTTCGCCATCAGGAGTGATGCCGTCCAGAATATAGGAAGAACCAAGGTTGGAGGTCAGGATGATAATGGTGTTCTTAAAGTCCACGGTACGACCCTGAGAATCGGTGATTCTGCCGTCATCCAGCACCTGAAGCAGAACGTTGAATACATCTGGATGTGCTTTTTCGACCTCATCGAACAGAACAACTGAGTATGGTCTGCGGCGAACTGCTTCGGTCAGCTGACCGCCTTCCTCATAGCCGACATATCCTGGAGGCGCTCCGATCAGACGGGATACTGAGTACTTCTCCATATACTCACTCATATCGATACGGACCATGTTGTTTTCATCATCAAACAAGGTCTTTGCAAGGGTCTTTGCAAGCTGAGTCTTACCAACACCGGTAGGACCCAGGAACAGGAAAGAACCGATTGGACGGTTCGGGTCGGAGATACCAGCTCTGGAACGAAGGATTGCTTCGCTAACGAGACGAACTGCCTCATCCTGTCCCACAACGTTCTGATGCAGGATATCCTCCATGTGCAAGAGTTTCTCCCTCTCGCCTTCCATAATTTTGGCAACCGGGATGCCGGTCCACTTGCCGACTACCTTCGCAATCTCTTCTTCGGTAACTTTATCCCTCAAAAGGCTGGATTGCTGTGCTTCTTCTGCCAGTTTTTCTTCTTTTTCAAGCTCTGCTTTCAACTGCGGCAATTTGCCGTATTTGAGCTCGGCTGCCTTGTTAAGGTCATATTCCCGTTCAGCACGCTCTATCTCTCCGCCTACCTGTTCGATCTGTTCACGCAGCTTCTGAACCTTGGTAATAGCGGTTTTTTCGTTGTCCCACTGTGCCTTCATGGAATTGAATTTTTCTCTCAATTGGGCAAGCTCTTTGGTAACTGCTTCCAGACGCTCTTTGGAGAGTTTGTCTTCTTCTTTCTTGAGTGCTGCCTGTGCAATCTCCTGCTGAATGATCTTTCTGTTTAACTCATCCAGTTCGGTTGGCATGGAGTCCATCTCGGTACGGATCATTGCACATGCTTCATCGACCAGGTCGATTGCCTTATCCGGCAGGAAACGGTCGGAGATATAACGGTCGGACAAGGTTGCAGCAGCAATCAAAGCTGCATCCTGAATCTTAACGCCATGATATACCTCATAACGTTCTTTCAGACCACGCAGAATGGAGATGGTGTCCTCAACGGTCGGTTCCGCAACCAGTACCGGCTGGAATCTTCGTTCCAGTGCTGCATCCTTTTCGATATACTGACGGTATTCGTTTAAGGTAGTAGCACCGATACAGTGCAGTTCACCACGGGCAAGCATTGGTTTTAACAGGTTGCCGGCATCCATCGAGCCTTCGGTCTTACCTGCGCCAACAATGGTATGCAGCTCATCGATAAAGAGGATAATCTTGCCTTCACTCTTTTTGATTTCGCCCAAAACTGCTTTGAGTCGTTCCTCAAATTCGCCTCTGAATTTTGCGCCGGCAATCAGTGCACCCATATCCAACGAAAAGATGGTCTTATCTTTTAAGTTTGCAGGAACATCCCCGCGCACGATACGAAGTGCCAGACCTTCTGCGATTGCTGTCTTGCCGACACCAGGTTCACCGATGAGAACCGGATTGTTCTTGGTCTTTCTGGACAGGATCATAATGACATTTCGGATCTCAGAATCTCTGCCGATTACTGGATCGAGTTTTTTATTTCTTGCATCCTCTACCAGATCATGACCGTATTTTTTGAGTACATCATAGGTGCTTTCCGGCGAATCGCTGGTAACACGGGTATTTCCTCTTACCTGCTGGAGGACCTTTAAGAATTCGTTTTTCTGAATCGAGAACAGTTTAAAGATCTCTCTTAAGTTTTTATTTGGATTTTCAAGCAGAGCGATCATCAGATGTTCCACCGAGACATATTCGTCCTTCATGGAATCTGCGATTCCTTCCGCTTTGGCAAGTACGCTGTCAACATCCTGTGCAACATAGATCTTTCCGGCTTCTCTGCCCGAACCGGTTACGCCCGGCATTTTATCAATCTGCTGTTTGACTGCCTGTGCAACTGCCTGTGGATCTTTTTCCATCTTCTTAAGCAGCTGAGCAATCAGGCTTTCGTCCATTGTCAGCAGTGCATACAGCAGGTGCTCCTGCTCGATCTGCATATTATTGTTTTCCAGAGCAATGTTGTTGGCTGTCTGAACGGCCTCTAACGACTTCTGGGTAAATTTTTGTGCATTCATTTCTCTTCACACCTTTCTGGTTCAGGGTTCTATCTGTGTTTGAAGTTTTACTGAAATTGGTTTTAGCAGATAATCGGTGTTTCCTTTAAATATTCCAGATAAATCTGCTCGATAATACCATCCCACTGGGAAGGATCTGCCCCCAGGCATGCTTTCAGTGCCCGGTCTATCATCTGAATATAAGATGCAATCGCGGTTCCTATCTCGTTGTTTTTGCATCCTTCCTTTAACAAAGAGAAATTTCGGATCAGCTTTCCCTGTCCAACCTGATACTGCGGAACAACATTTGGAAACAGATGGTGGATATATTTTTGTTCCATCTTGCAAAACTGATAGAAAAATGCGTCGAGCATTTCAATCAGCGCTTCCGATTGGGTACGGGTCATAATACGAAGCTGTCCGATCTGCGAACCGTTGTTTCTGGCAAGCTCCACCGTATATTTAATGGTGGGATTATATTTGACACGAAGCGGACTGCGGATGCACAGCATGCTGTCGGAACCCCGTGACTGTACCTGAAACGGTTCAAAACCATCGATTACCGAAACCAATGAATCAAAAATATCCTTTCTCCGCTTTTCCGGCGTAATAAAGGAAACATATTCTGCCAAAATCTGGTTGATCAAGTTGGAACGGCTGCTGCCCAAAGCATAGGCCGCTCGATCCACGGCGGCAACCACGTCGTCGCTGAGCACCAGGCTGTATACGCTCTTGCTCATTCTTCCCACACCTTCTTTCTGTATTCTGATGTTATTGTAAAACTTATTATTTAATTTGTCAAGCATATTATATAACTTAGTTTACGAATTTACAATTTCTACACAAATGTTACCATCTTTTTTCTACACTTGACGCATCTTGATTTTTCTCTTCCAATGCAGTAAAACAGAAGTAGGATATTACTTTTATAGAAAGAGCATTTTTTATAAAATCAAGTTTAAAGGAGGACTTTTTATGAAGAAATTTTTGAGTATCTGCCTTTGTGCTGCACTTTTAACCGGTGGATTTGGCGGAGGGCTTTCTGCTTTTGCTGCCAAGACCTCCACAGAGGTTACCTCGACAGATGAGATTCTTTATCCCGCTTCCGATACACCAGACAAAATCAACGAGAAAGGACAGAAAGCAATCAACGCACAGTCCTACACCACCGAGGATGGTGTTGATGTAGAATTGCCTGCAATCGAGGTTATACGAGAACTGGACTTTCCTGCATCCAAGGATGTCAGCTATATTCGTCTTTTCTACTATCCACATGGTTGTACCCCGCCTGCTGAAAAATTCTATCTGATTACCGACAAATCTCAGATCGAAACCATTCGTCAGGCACTGCTTGCCACCAAAGCAGAGTGTACAACCAGCGCTTATGGTGCGACCGGATACGACATTAAGGACTACAAAACCGAGTTCTCGATGGAAGTCCACACCAAAGACGGTGTCGAAGTCTGGAATACCCTGTATGGGGTAGACACCTATCTGATGAAGCTGGAAGACAAACTAACCGGTGACTATGACGACATGCCGTTTGTCACAAAGAATGTTGCTCCACTGACCAACGTGCTTAACAAACTGCGTGCAAATTCGTTCACCTCGCTTGCTTCCACACTTCCAAAACAACCTGTGATTCGCAAGGTTGATACCAAGGCACACACCTTTGTATCGAGCGAAGACCTCAAGTCATCCGATCGTTCCAAAGTAAATGCTTCTTACCAGAAACTGAAACCATACAGCAGCAGCCTTTCCGGCAACGTTATCAATCCAAATGTTTACTTCCGTCTCAACGACAGCAACAATCGCTTCAAACTTCAGCAGACAGAAAATGGTGCGGAGCTTTCTCTCTATACTTCTTCCCCAAATGAGTATACCCAAAAAGTATCTGTATCGGACAAGAGCTTCTTTACCACATTCGATTCGTTGAGCAAAAATCTTCCAACACATCCAAGCTGGTTCTGCGGTATTCTGGAAGAACCAAACATTGCTGTCTCCTACGCAAAGGAAGGAAGCAAAACCTTCCAGCCGATGTCCGCTTCCTGTGAATCGGATATGCAAAAACTTCTTGGAAAAATTACGGTGAAAAAGGACAGCTTCCAAAAGGTAAGCAAAAATTACACTGTGAAAAATGCCTTTACTTTAAAAGTTCGTGACCTTGCAGAGGATCGGGAGCACGTTAACAGCACCTATCTGATCAGCATCACCGACACTCTGCTCTTAATCCAGAACGATTCTGTCAGCTACGGCGCACTGTACAAACTGGATGATTTAAACGGCAAGGAAATCTGGCAGCAGATCGAACAGATTGAACTGGAGCACGAACCAATGCCAGAATAAAATCTGCAAACAATCATGACAGGGAGTAAAATAATTATGAAAAAATTGTTGAGTCTTCTTCTGTGCGCCGCACTTTTGACAGGCGGACTCTCCAGCGGATTTTCGGTATCCGCAAGTACCATCTCTTCCCCCACAAAACAGCAACTAAGTGTTACCACAAAGAGCAATGTTCCTGACCAGATTAACGAAAAAGGTCAAAAAGCAATCAAGGACCAATACACCAAAAATGGAGAAACGGTCATTCCAGACATTGCCACCATCTATACGGTAAATTGTCCTGCTGCAGAAACGGTGGATTATCTCCTGCTGTATCACTATCCCAACGGCACCAACTACAAGGACAACGCTTCCGCTCAGGTTTATTTGGTTAAGGATACTCAAACCATCAAGCAGATCTGCCAGGCACTGACAAATACAAAAGCAGAGGGCTACTCCGGCTCCCCAAGCATCACCGGTTACGATATTTCCGATTACCGCACCGAGTTTTCTCTGGAAATCTATGCCGGCAACACCACCCAGACCTGGAACACCCTGGTGGGCGTGGACAACTACCTGATGCGGCTGGAAGGCAAAAAAATCGGTGATTACACCGACATTCCATTTGAAAGCCAGAAGATCTCCGAAGTCATCTCCATCCTGAAAAAGCTGTCTGACAAAACCACCGACCACCTCTTCTCGGTGCTGGACGACGAGCCTTCTATTTATCTGGTAGACCAGATGGCACACACCTACACAACTACCAGCGATCTGACCGAAGCACAGCAAAAGAAAATCTATGAGGAATACCAGTTCCTTGCACACACTCCTCTCTCTGGGAAAGATGCCGGAAAGCTAATCCAGCCCAATCGATATCTTGCTCTTTCCAGCGGCAAAGGCCGAATCCTGCTCAAGCAGGCGCAGAACGGTACCTTGATTACTCTGGAAAGTGATTCAGCCAATTCCATCCAGCAGGCAGTACAGTTTGACGGGGATACCTTCCAAAACATCACCGAAAAATCCCTGTCTGCTCTCCCACAACATCCAAGCTGGCTGTATAAACTGGCAGACTCTTCCCCCATTAGAGTTTACTGTGACAATAAATCCACATATCCTCTTAGCGATTCGAACACAGAATCCTTCCGCAAGCTGCTGGGCGATATCGTGGTAAAATCCGGCAGCTTCCAGCGGGTAAAAAAGGATTACACGCTTTCTGACGCCCTGACCTTCAGTATCCTCTCTACCTCAGACTATACAATCAGCATAACTGATACCCAGCTGCTGATTCACAACGATTCGGTAAGCTACGGTGCACTGTACCAGCTGGAAAACGGTAAACAGACAAAAGCGGCTTTTGAAAAAGCACTGAATCCGTTTGATGCAAAACAGTATGCGGATGCCTACACTCAAATGATTTTACAGCTGATAAAAGACGATAGCTTTTATTTTGAAGATCGCACCGAAATGACCATTGATCTGCAAAACTTCCCGGAAAACAGCTCTCTTCGCGACAATGTATGCAAACAGATTCAGCAGAATCTTGCAAAAAAAGGTTATTCCTTCACCGTTTATGCGGGAGATTTTGATCAGCTGATTGAACGGGGTGTCTGGGACGAAGATGTCGGTGGATATCAAAACGGAGTATTGGTTGAAATCGACGACAAGTGGAACAGCAACACCAGCGTGTCCTATATCATTGGCGCAACGGTAGGCAATCTTGCTGCTGTCTACTATCCGGAAAATCAGGCTGTCTTCCAAAATAGCAGCTGGCAGATCACTCCTTCCGAGGTTGTTGCCATGGCTTAAATACCTTTTGATTATCTTTAAGGAGGGATATTATGAAAAAGAACGTAAGAAAAGTGTATCAAAGGCTCTGTTGTCTTCTATTGTGTCTGACACTTCTTTTTGCTGCTTCTTTGTCTGGCCATGCTTACACCTATATTCCGCCGGACCCGGATGAGCCGGTCATGGGTGTTTCGCGCATTGTCGGGTTTACCCCCGCTTCCATGACAGATGAAGGCAAAAAGATGCTGGAACAGGCAGATTCTCCGGTTTTGCCTTCCAACACATCTCTTTCCATATCCTGTCCCAAGGCGAAGGATATTTCCTTCGTTCGCCTGTTTTCCTTCGAGCGCGGCGCTTATCAGGATGAAGCTGTCCCGGTCAACAGAAGAGTCTACCACATCGATGATCAGGACACCATTCAGCAGATTTGCAATGCTTTGCTTGCAACCAATGCTGTCCGCATGACTAAACATACTGGTGTCACCGGATATGAGGTTTCGGATTATGAAATCCGCTACTCTCTTGAGCTGCACCAGGGGGATTCTATTTTTACATGGGATCTGCTCAACCTTTCCAGCTCTCCGGAATATCTGATTTCCGTGACAGACAAAGTCATGCACAATTTTGATGATGTCCCTTATCAGTCCCATGACATTTCTCAGCTGCGCAGTCTACTGGATCAGATTGCTTCCAAGGACGAGCAAAGCGCTTTCACCTTCCTTTCAGATCATCCGGAAATCCGGCGCATCGACAAAGCTGCTCATACCTATACCTACACTGGTGATCTGAAAAATTCGGATGCAAATGCTCTGTATGAATCCTATCAGAACATGTCCACCACTCGGAAGGAAGTTCTCAAAGGACGGCAAGACCCTAATATCTATTTTTCCTTTGCGGATGAATTCACCCGACTGCGTGTAGAACCTGCCGTGAATGGTGCCTATGTTTTTCTGGAGGATGATCCTTCACCAAACACCATGTATAAGCACTATAATTTTACCCAAAAAGAAGGTGGAAGTTTCTTTCCACTGCTGGAATCAACCTTAAAGAATCTTCCGCAACATCCAAGCTGGCTGTATAAACTGATTGATTCCACCCAGATGGTCGTTTCTCTGGACAGCAAAAACTCCGACAAGCCGTCCAATGCAGATGTTGCCCGTACCAGTCTGGTTCAAAAGCTGATTCCGGACATTACCGTTAAAAAAGACAGCTTTCAGAAGGTGGACAAAAACAAATCCTTAAAGAATGCGCTTACATTCTTTATCCACGATACCTCTGATTATACCATTCAGATGACTGACAGCCTGTTGTTAATCCAAAATGACACAGTGAGCTACGGCGCACAGTATCAGTTAAATGATGGAAAGGAAACCAAAGCTGCTTTTGAAAAAGCTCTGAATCTTTCTGAGGTCAACCATTATGCAAATGCATATTCTCAGATGGTTCTTCAATTGATTCAAAACTCCCAGCCTAACTTCCAAGATTGTAAGTCCATCTTTCTGGACTTTCAGAGCTCTCCGCTCACCCGCAACTTCCACCCCTATGTTTGTGACGTTATCCAGTCTAAACTGGATAAACAGGGATATTCCATCACGGTAACGCCGGGTGATCTTGATACCTTGCTGGACGACAGAAAAAATATTCCAAACTGGCAGGACAAAGACAGCGTGCTGATCCGCATTCAGGATGAATGGGATGGCAGCAATAAAGCAGATTACACCATTCGTTTCCGAACTGCTTATACCAACTTTACCACCTATCCTGTCAATACCATAGAATATCAGGGTCAGACATGGTCTGTGGAATCAGGAGATATTGTCAGCGCATAACCACAGATTTTCTTTCAAATGCTCACCCGAATGGGTGAGCATTTTTTGACATTAGTCTTCATTTTCGTTTGTCTTTTTCACAAAAATTACACATTTTCTTTGACCCGCTTTCTCAAATGACTTTTAGTCATTTTTACAAATTATTTTCTCTTTAACAGGTCTTTGTGATACTTTTGTGACCAAAAAGTGATTTGTTTTGTTTCTTTGGATAAACGGTGTTCCTTTTAACTCTGTTTTTTGTCATTTTCTTATCAATTTCACTTCTGTGAACTGATATCCTACCCTTCCAAAAAAGCATGATATACCGGACAAAAGAATAAAAATATGATAGAATACGGTTGGGTACTGATTACCCTAAAATGTTTTAAGGGAGAGTGTTTTTATGGGATCTTTAATCAGCGCTGATAATACCTGGGTATTATGGGCTATTTTGGTCGGCGATGCTGCCCTTGCCATCTGGCTGGAGCAACGCTACAAATGGGCATCCAAAGTAACTGGATGTGTTCTTGCCCTGCTTGGTATGATGATTCTTTCCAACATTGGAATCATTCCAACTGCTTCCCCGGTTTATGACAGTGTATGGGACTATGTTGTTCCTCTGGCAATCCCTCTTCTTCTGTTCCAGTGCAACATCAAGAAAATCGGAAAAGAGAGCGGCAAGCTGTTGATCATTTATCTGATCAGCTCTGTCGGTACCGTATTGGGTGCTTTTGCCGGATTTTTCGCACTCCAAAATTTTGTTCCGGATCTTAATAAGGTTGCAGCTATGTTCTCCGGTACCTATGTTGGCGGCTCGGTAAACTTTGCAGCTATGGCAGACACCTTCGGTGCTTCTGGTGAATTGAGCTCGCAGGCAGTCGTTGCCGATAACCTGCTGATGGCTCTGTACTTCTTTGTTCTGATTGCAATGCCTTCCATCAACTTCTTCCGCAAACACTACAGCCACCCTCTGGTTGATGAAGTAGAAGCCGGTATGGGTCAGAGTGCAGAAAGCTACTGGAAAGCAAAACCAATTTCCCTTCAGAACATTGCTTTCTGTTTTGCAGCTTCCACCATCATCGTTGCAATCTCCACCGCAATCGCAAACTTCTTTGCATCATTGTTCCCAGCTGAAGGCGCTACCTTCATTCTTAACCAGCTGCTTGGCAACAAATATCTGATTATGACCACAGTCACCATGATCTGTGCAACCGCTTTGCCGAAGACATTCAACGACGCTCCTGGTGCAAACGAGATTGGTACCTTCTTAATCTACATCTTCTTTGCAGTTATCGGTGCACCTGCTTCCATCATGAGCATCCTGACACAGGCTCCTCTGCTGCTGGTATATGCCCTGATCATCGTTGCATGCAACATGCTGATCACCCTGATCTTTGGTAAGATCTTCCACTTCAGTCTGGAAGAAATCATCCTTGCTTCCAACGCAAACATCGGTGGTCCTACTACCGCTGCTGCAATGGCAATCTCCAAAGGCTGGAATAAACTGATTGGTCCTGTTCTTCTGATCGGTACTCTCGGCTATGTTCTGGGCAACTATTATGGTGTTCTGGTCGGCAATCTGTTACGATAGTTTTTTGGGAGGAAGGAGCATGCTCTTTCCTCCTGTTCTTGTTTTTGTCACAATTTCGATGTATTGTTATATCTGGACTTTATTTTTAAGGAGGATTTCCCATGCTTTTTGATGGACACGGCGACGTCTGGACCGACGTCACCTGCAAACGAGTTGACAATCATGAAACCGATATTTTCCGTAAATATCATCTGAAAAAATTCCAGGCTGGCAAGGTAACCGGCGGTATTTTCGTTATCTGGATCGACCCTCCATACGACAAAGACCCTGCTGCTCGCTCCAAACAGATTGTTCAGAGCATCAAGGAAGAGATGATCGATTCTGCTGACCTGTTAAACTTTGTCACCAAGTTTGAGGACTTTGAAAAAGGAACCAAAGCCGGCAAAATCAATGTTGTCACCGGTATCGAAGGCTTGAGCCAGATTGGGGAAGACATCGACATGATCGATTACTTCTACAATGAAGTCGGCGCACGTCATGCAATGCTGACCTGGAATGAGCTGAATGCTCTGGCTACCGGCTGTCCACAGGACCCTTCCAGAGGCCTGACCGAAGCTGGAAAACTGGCTGTCAAACGGATGGAAAAACTGGGTATGGTACTGGATGTCTCCCACCTCAACGACAAATCTTTCTGGGATTTGATGAGCATTGCAACCACTCCGGTCATTGCTTCTCATTCCAACTCCCGTACCGTTTGTCCGGCAAAACGTAACCTGACCGATGATATGTTAAAGGAAATTGCAAAAACCGGCGGTTTGGTTGGCATGAACAGCCTGCGTGAATTTGTCAGCGAAAAACGCGAAGAACAGAATGTTCAGAAGCTGTGTGACCATCTGGACTATATCGCAAACCTCATTGGTATCGACCATATCGGTCTGGGCTATGACTTCGACGACTATCTGGGTGGTGAAGCGCTTGGTTCGTTCAGTTCCAATCTGGACTCTCCAAGCGCAGACGGCGTTTCCAATGAAGCAGAAGCGTACAACCTGATTCTTGAGATGAAAAAACGTGGATACAGCCAGGAAGATTGCGATAAAGTTGCTTACAAAAACTTCTACCGCGTCTTTAAACAGGTACTCAAATAGGATAAAACAAAAACAGGTTCCGTTTTGGAACCTGTTTTTTATTTTATATTTGGGGATATCTTACTCGGTACAGCAAAATTAACGAACCCTCATATCGCAATCCTCTTCCAAGAATTCCGTATTTTAAACCGATTATAGTATCGTGTCTTTTCAAAAGGAGAAAGCAGGAATTCTTCTTTTGTCGATATTTTTGCTATTTTCGGGCGATTTGAAGTCGAATTTTGCTTTTAACATTTTAAGCCATGTTTTTTCAAAGGTAATTTACAGCGGCTTAACAAACATTTTTTTGCTGCGTGTATAATAAGAATGTACTCAACAAGAGGAACGAAGCCGCATCGTTCGTTGGGTATTTGCTCTACCCTCCTCAAAAAACACACCTCAGAAGAAAAACACCTGTCAGTAATTGACAGGTGTTTTTACTTTATTCCAAAACAATCCACTCTTTTCGGATGCACCACAGTCCAGCCTGAACAATTCCAACTCCAGAATCATCTCCCTGCTTAATGCGGTCATGGTGCAAAAACAGTCTCTCCCAGCTTTTCAGAATCTTCTGTTTCTCCTCTGGATAAAAATCAGACATCATGACCTTATAGCAATCAAGGCCACGAAGCGAGAGCTCCTGTACAAATTTTCGTTCTTCTTTGGGATCATCGGTCAAAAATCGAAGCTGCAAAATTTTGTTCCAGTCATACAGATCAAAATATACTGCCTGCTCAATTGGCACATGCAAGGTTAGCACGGTTCCACCGCCGGTCACATCTACTGCACTGCGCTGGGCTACCGCCCAGTAGGGAAACTGCGCCCCTTCCGGCTTTTTTACAAGTTTCTCTGCCTGCTGTACAAACCACTGGTATGCAGTAAGAAAGATCGGTGCGCTTTCCCCATATTTTGCCCGGATATATTCAGGCTTGGAATAGCAGACACCATCCTTTTGGATTGCGTCAATCACCGCATCGCTCTGCGGAGAATAGAGAATTATCTGATCACGTTGGTTATCCATTCTTTTCTGATCTCCCATATCGTTCCATATTTCTGGTTACTGTTTACTTCGATGCTGTCATCAAACAATCTATCCCAGCTTGTGATAATCTCCCGCTTGATTTCCGGATAAAACCGGGACATATATGCCTGGGTATCGCTGGTGTGATAATCCTGCAAAAGCTTCTGGTGTCGTTTAGCGTCCTCAATATCTTTTGGAATATAGGAATAGTTTAAAATCATACCCCACTTTGCTACATGAATCGGGGTAATCAGCTTGGGATCAAGACTCAGCTCCAGCATTACGCTGTGTTCCTGCGGCAGATAGGTTCCTTCCCGGGAAAAGGATACCCATACCGGATAATCCGCATCCTGCGGCTTTTGGGAAGCATTTGGACCGTTTTTTACCAGCCAATCATAAACTTCCAGAACTAACGGCGCGCAGTCTTCATTTTCATACTCTACAAACTGGCGCTTTGCCACATATCGGCCTTCCCGTTCCAAGGTTTCCAGCACCGCTTTGTGCTGTTTGGTCCAAACTGTGATTTTCTCCATACAGATTCCCTCCCGCATACACAAAAACCCTCCTCGAAATCGAGGAGGGTTTTTCATCGCACCTCGGACGATAAATTAACCTCTGTTCTTGCTCCAAGCTTTCATACGCTCAGATTTATCCAGAATACGTTTTCTCATACGGATGCTCTTTGGTGTTACTTCGATCAGCTCATCATCGGTGATGAACTCAATTGCCTGTTCCAGGCTCATAACCTTCGGTGGAATCAGGCGCAGTGCATCGTCGCTTCCCGATGCACGAGTGTTGGTCATATGTTTCTTCTTGCAGACGTTAACAACGATATCCTCATCTTTTGGAGACTGTCCAACGATCATACCTTCGTAAACCTCAACACCAGCACCAATAAAGAGGGTACCTCTTTCCTGTGCGTTGTACAGACCGTAGGTAACAGCTGTACCGGTTTCAAATGCGATCAGAGAACCGGTTGCACGTTTTGGAATATCACCTTTAAATGGTTCGTAGCCATAGAATACCGAGCTCATAATACCTTCGCCCTTGGTATCGGTCAGGAATTCGTTGCGGTAGCCAAACAGACCTCTTGCAGGAACGATGAATTCCAACTTGGTTCTTCCATTAAATGGGTTCATGGAAACCAGTGTACCTTTGCGAATACCCATCTTTTCCATAACAGAACCGGTTGCAAAATCCGGAACATCCACTACCAGCTGTTCCATTGGTTCCAGTGTTTTGCCGTCCTGCTGCTGGAACAGTACCTGTGGGGTGCTGACCTGGAACTCATAACCTTCACGGCGCATGGTCTCAATCAGGATGGACAGATGCATTTCGCCACGACCTGCTACGCGGAAAGATTCTGTGGATTCGGTCTCATAAACATGCAGGGAAACGTCCTTGAGGGTCTCTTTAAACAGACGGTCACGCAGATGACGGGAGGTCAGGAACTTACCTTCCTTGCCTGCAAATGGGCTGTTGTTAACCGAGAAGGTCATCTCAACAGTTGGAGCGGAAATCTTTACAAATTCCAGTGGTTCTGGTGTATCTGGAGAACAGATGGTTTCACCGATGCTCAGGTTTTCAATACCGGAGATACAAACGATATCGCCGACTGTTGCGCTCTGAGCCTGAACTCTCTGCAGACCCTCGATCTGATAGAGGGTTACAATCTTGGAGCGATAGGAAACGTCTGGATTGTGGTAATCACATACGATAACCGGATCGTTTACTTTCAGAGTACCTCTTGTAATTCTACCGATACCGATTCTGCCGACAAAGTCGTTGTAGTCGATGGAGGAAATCAGCATCTGTGCAGGGCCTTCCGGATCACCTTCTGGTGCTGGGATTTCTTCCAGGATGGTGTCAAACAGAACATCCAGATTTTCGCCTTTCACACCTGGCTCACGGGAAGCGGTTCCTTCTTTACCGGAGCAGTACAGGATTTTGCTTTCGAGCTGTTCTTCGTTTGCATCCAGATCAAACAGAAGATCATAAACTTCCTCGGTTACTTCTTCGTTTCTTGCATCCGGACGGTCAGTCTTGTTTACTACGATGATAACCTTGTGACCCAGAGAAAGTGCTTTGGACAGTACAAAACGGGTCTGAGGCATTGGACCTTCGAAAGAGTCAACCAGCAGGATAACACCGTCTACCATCTTGAGGATACGTTCAACCTCGCCGCCGAAGTCTGCATGTCCTGGGGTGTCAATGATGTTGATCTTTGTGCCTTTATAGTTGATTGCAGTATTCTTTGCAAGGATGGTGATACCTCTTTCACGTTCAAGGTCACCGTTATCCATGACACGGTCCTGAACAGACTGGTTGTCACGGAAGGTACCGCTCTGTTTGAGCATCTGGTCAACCAGGGTGGTCTTACCATGGTCTACGTGTGCGATGATTGCGATGTTTCTTAAATCGTTTCGAATCACTGAAAACTCTCCTTCTAAAAAACACCGGATATGACGACCTGTCAAAATCCGGTTTTGTTCGCTTCATTTCTTCTGAAAAGATATCTGATATCAAAATTTCTTTTCTCATTATATCTCGAAAATTGCGCAGTTTCCAGCGTTTTTTGAATTTCCCTTGTATTGCATAAAGCCGCCGCGCCCGGTGAATTTGTTTTTGGTGAGTTTGTAAAATTGCATGTTAAAAATTTAGCATTACTTCCAATTTTCCCCCTTTCCCAAAACAGTATGCTATAATAGAATCATTCTTTTCTGGAGGTGTTTTTTTATGCCAGATCGTCCCAAACGAGTTGCCGCCATCCACGACCTTTCCGGATTCGGGCGGTGCTCTTTATCTGTGATCCTGCCAACCTTGTCGGTTATGGGCGTGCAGGTCTGCCCAATCCCAACCGCTGTGTTTTCCACCCATACCGGCGGACTAGGTGAGGTCCAGCGCCGTGACCTGTCCGATTTTACCCTTCCGTGCCTTACACATTACCAAAAGCTGGGGCTGGAATTTGAATGTGTGTACAGTGGTTTTTTAAGTTCGGAGGAACAGATCGACCACTGCTTAAAAATATTTTCCGCTTACCCGGATGCACTTGCTGTAGTGGACCCTGTTATGGGCGACCACGGACGTCCTTACCGCACCATCACGCCGCAGATGAGGGCTCGCCTGACCGAGCTGGTACGGGTAGCAGATGTTATCACCCCAAACCTCACCGAAGCGTGCATGCTGCTGAAAATTCCCTACCATACCGAAGGATTGTCCCGCTCGGATGCAAGGAGTCTGCTTGCTCGTTTGAGTGAACTGGGGCCAAACGATGTGGTAATCACCGGCGTTCCGATGGCATCCGGAAAGCTTGCTAACATCGGCTATGACCGCAAGAACAATTCCTTCTGGTGCATCGACTGCGACTATGTCCCGGTCTCCTATCCAGGCACAGGAGACCTGTTTGCCAGCGTACTGACCGGCGGATTTCTGACCGGCGACAGCCTTCCGATGGCAATGGGCAGGGCAACCTATTTTGTCGAGCGGTGCATCAAGACTACCTTCAGTTATTCGTCCGACACCCGTTACGGTGTCATGCTGGAAAAAGAGCTTGCCGCCCTCATCGACCGCCAGAACGTCAAGGATTTTTCCCTTCTATAACCCAGCTTGAAGCTGAACACTGTATCGCGCTTTGGTTTGGTACGAAGCTATCGTTTCAGCACACGAAAATCATTCGTGTTAACACACTCATTCGTTACTGAAAACAACAAAAAATAGCGAAGATACAGATTTTTCGGTCACCGCGTGCGCGAATCTGGACTGAATCGTTTCCCACATCCACAAACTTTTCCCTTCTATTGACAATGGTAGTAAAAAAGCGTATCTTGGTCTTAAGGATTCGATTTTCGATTCCATCTGACTTTAGGAGGAAAAGACAATGAAAAAACATGTTGTTCATTTGTTATCCGTTTTACTTACCGTGGCGTTGACTCTTTTCCTTGCCGGATGCAGCTCATCTAATACCGAGGTTACAGCAAAAGGCTATCCGGTAGACGAGAACACAACCTGGGGCGAACTGTTTGAGCATTTCGACAAGGAAGGGTTTAATTCACTTCCGGCTGAAATTCAGAAACAGTTAAAGGCTGACCTGCTGAGCGATGACATCTGGGAGGAACCTGATATTCAGGCTGGTACACCAGTTTATTCCGCTGATACCACTGAGGAAGAAATGAAAAAAACAGAAGAACAGCTAAAACAATCGGTGCTCTCTTCTTCCACGCAACATTTCTACAATGAAAACGAGAGTCCAAACAATTTTTCACAGAAAGACGTTTCTGTATTAAATTTTAATCTTTTGGCTGCTCCATCCTTAGATGATCCCTCGATTGAATATATGACCACCTTTTTTTCTTACCAGCAATGCCCTTCCGCCGTCATTATCATTACCCTTCAAGACAAAGAAACCGGCAGTTATCTTGCTTGCAACAGCACTTGTGAACTGGAAGATCATACCAATGGTTCCGGCAAAACCTACTCAATTGGTGGATTGACGGATGTTTTTGCCGACCTGCAAACCGGCCATGAATACAAGGTACAGGCTATCGCTATTGCAGTCCCTCCGGAAGGTTATCTTCTTACCGCTCCGCTTTATGCCGGCGCAGAGCTTACTGCAAAATAGTCATAAAAATTGTGAGGAGGTTATTTTGATGAATGTTATTGTCACCGCTTATAACCCAAATTGGCCTGCTCTATATGAACAAGAAGCACAGGCAATTCGTCAAATTCTTGGAAAGGAGCTGATTGCTATTCATCATATCGGCTCCACTTCAGTCCCGGGACTTTTTGCAAAACCGATCATTGACATCATGCCAGTGGTTGCTCATATTGAAGCAGTCGACCCCCTCAGCGCTCAGTTTGAGGCACTCGGCTATGAAGTAATGGGGGAATTCGGAATTCCCGGACGCCGATATTTTCGCAAAGGTGGGGACAACCGAACCCATCAAATCCACATTTTTGAGCAAACCAATCAGCACGACATCATCCGTCACCTTGCTGTCCGCGATTTTCTCCGCTGCCATCCACAAGATGCCAAAGCCTATGGGGAACTAAAACAGCAGCTTGCCCTGCGCTTTCCTCAGGACATTGAAAGCTACTGTGACGGCAAGGACGCTTTTGTTAAAGATCTGGAACACCGCGCTGTTCTGTGGTATCAATCCCGTTAGTTTATTCTGCCCCGTCTGTCCCAAAAACAGGCGGGGCTTTTTCCAACTTTTTTGCATTGTCATCCCCCTTTGAGGCTGATATAATAAGCTTACAAATTGTGATATTTGTAAAATATAAAACGCAGAAAGGAAGTTACGATGATGCATCAGGCAGAGAAACAGAGCGAAAAACCAATGAAGGAGCTTTTGCAGGAGCAGTCCGAGGAGCTGAAAACCTACATCGACCTCAAACACAAGGAGATGGAGGAGCTGATTGCAGAAAGCGAAGGCCGCCTGTGCGAGCAGATTCGGGAAAAGAGCAAACGCTAGTCCTTTTCTTTTTGTTGTGGTCCTGAACAAAAAGAAAACGAGATGAAAATTTTTTTGCAGCAAACAAAACAACCTTGCTTTTTGCCTTTCACATGCTAGAATAAACTTAATAGTATGACCGAAAGGAGATCTGCTTTATGAGCACAAAAGATAAAATTACCATGAAATGGTCTGACCGTTCCCGAATTTTGGGAATGCCGATTACCTTTACAAAATATTCCATGTCCGATGACCGCATCTTCTGTGAAAAGGGTCTTTTGAGTGTAAAATTTGAGGAGATCCTGCTCTACCGTGTGCGGGACATTAGCATGAAGATCACTCTGGGACAGCGCATTTTTGGAGTAGGCAGCATCCTGCTGCAAAGCTCCGATAAAACCTCGCCTGTTCTGGAACTTAGGAACATAAAAAATCCGCGGGAAGTTAAAGAGATGATTCACCGTCAGGTGGAAGAAATCAAGGTGCAGCGCCGAATGCGCTTTGGTGAGATACTGGAAGATCCATCGGATGAAGATTCTTTTGATTCCTTTGAATAATTCTTACGCCCCGAAAATTCGGGGCTTTCTTTTTATCTTTTTTACGTTACCTTCCTGCCTTTCCTGCCATATTAAGGTAGAAGGGTCCCTTCCCGGAATCTCCCAAAAAGGAGGTCACAACATGAAACAAACAAATCTTGCGGATATCGATGCGTTTTTTCAGAAGCTATGCGAAGAAAATTATGCCGACCTTGGAAACTTTCTGCTTGTCCTGACCAAAGACCGGGAACAGGCACAGGATATTTTACAGGAAACCTTTATCGTTGCCTGGCAAAAGCGGCAGAAGCTGATTTCTCATCCTAATCCCGCCGGATTCTTATTTCAGACTGCGCGGCTTTGCCTGAAATCCTCCCGCCGAAAACGCTCCCGGGAACAAAATCAGGTCGTGTATCTTGATCAGGAGGAACTGGCAAATCAGCCCAGTTTAAAGCAAAGTCCTGACCTGATAGAGGAACTTCTCCTGCAGCAGGATCAATCTATTGATGAACAAAAATGGGTGGATGTTGTTTTATCCAAGCTCACCCCGGAAGAACAAAAGCTTTATCGTTCCCACTATATTGAGAAAAAAAGCTTTGTGACCTTGAGCCAAGAATGGAAGGTTTCCCAAACTGGTTTGCGGATGCGGGCTGTCCGCCTGCGCAGAAAAATCCAAAAAATGGTCAAAACACTTTCCCTTGAGGAAAATCCTCCCCCAAAAAGCCCACTATTTTATCTAGAAAAGGAGGTCAGGACAGATGAAAAGAGAGTCTATTGAAAACAAACTGGAGCAAGCCGCCAAAAATGGTGACGCCAAAAAAATAAAAGAACTGCTAAACGAACCGGATGCTGTACAGGTTACCTCATCTATGGGAGCCTTCCAGCCGGAAGAAGCTACATTTTTTATCCGCCAGTCCATACACAAAGCTCAACAATCCTGTACGGAAGGAGGAACAGTTATGAAAAGAAGAATCTCCATCCCAATCCTTGTCGCTGTCATCTGTATTCTCTGTACGGTCGGTGTCTATGCGGGGAATCGCTTCACTCACAAATTTTTCATTAAAAACGGTGTTGTTCAGTATGAAGTCACACGCGTTGATTTAACTCCTGAAGAAAAAGAAGTATTAAACCGTCCAACTTCCAAAAAGATCGAAGAATCCATTTCCTATACTTCCTATGCCAAAGCCATGAAATCCCCGGAAAAGGTAAAAGAAGCTGTCGGTATTTATCCTCTTGTTCCTGCTTACCTGCCGGATGACTTTAATACCATCATCTATCAGGTCATCTGCTGGAATGTAGGTAAAAACTCTGTATCCGACTCATACGATACCTATTCCCCTACCTCTTACCCTCATACCATTTTCTATGGAACGGGTAATCGCAGCATCATTATCGACGAACGTATCCTTGAGAAGGATACTCTTTCCTCGACCTCCACTCGCAGCACAGCTTATGTAAAAAACTCCGGCATCTTCACCTCTAAAACTGGCATTGATTATGCCTTCTACGAATCAAAGCGCAGTAAAGGTGTGGACGTGGAATATGTCTCGATTCAGGATAATAAGATCACTACCATTTCCTTTGATGGCTTAAGTCAGGAAGAAATCGAGGATGTCCTCAACAGCATTGAATAACACGAAAAGACCCGCCGCTGGCGGGTCTTTTTGTGTTTAGAAATTACGGTAGGAGGTGCAGCAATCCAGACAGAGAATCTGTCCGTTTTCCAGTCTGGCAAGCGGTTCCGGAATGGTTTCACCGCATTTTGCACAGACAACATTGCCGAAGATTTTTGCTTCTTCCGGCAGTTTGAGCGTTGTCGGTTTGCAGACAAACAACTCTTCCGCTGGAGCAGTCAGAATCTGCTGCATCCGCTCCTCCTTGCTCATCTTTGTTTTTTCTATATCGTCCCTCTGAAAGACCAGTCGAATCGATTTTCCGCTCTTTCTGCAATAGAAGGAATACGCCTCTTTTCCAGTCATGTGGAAAATCAGATTTCCTTTTCCTGCAGTGCATCCGGTTATTACCTGAATAGCGTCTACACCGCAGGCATCATTTTCACTGATGCAGACCAGCTCCTCATCCTGAGAGCCCTCCGACAGTCCCAGTTTCTCCATTGCCAGCACTGCCGCACGATAACCGATTGCCAATCCTGGGCATTTGTGTCCATGAAACTGTGCGCAATCTTCCCATGTTCTCATGTAAAACACTTCCTCTGTCTTTTTATTTTAACAGCGCTTGGATCTTCTCCACACTGCTTAAATCGGTAAAATCAACCTTTTTTCCATAGGTGGCAATCAGCTCCTGATCTTCCTCACTTAGCTGATCAACCGGCTTTTTCTTTATCTGGCTGTACAGCATCCTCATCATGGTGCGGTGGAGCATATTCAGTTTTCCATAATCTATTCCGCCCCGCAGATGGATAAAGGTTGTCTTTGCCGTCAACTCTTCCCCAAGCTGCTTTGTAACCGATGCTCTGATATGCTGCACATTTTCCTCTTCCTCCGGATCAGCAAGCCCTACCGTCACAACAATCAGATTTGCTGCTGTCTTTAACTTTGGCAGGCTTTTCTTTAAACCGACCAGACCACCTGCGTACAGTCCACCCAGATAAATAACCGTATCCTGTGAGGAAATTTCACCCATCTTACGGTAATCTACTGCCGGTATTCCCACTCTGCGGGAAAGCTCCTGCGCATAACGCTCGGTCGTGCCGTAATGGCTCCCATAAACAATTTTAACACCCATGACTTTCTCCCTTTTGCTGTCTTAGATTAGTTTTTCCACCTGATCATAGCATCCGCTGCGCAGTCCCTGCAAATCGAGAGTGACAAACGAAAATCCAAGTGCCAGGATTTCCCGGGAAATGATTTCCCTTTGCTCAACCAATTGCTCCAGCTTTTCTGGTTCCACCTCGATGCGAGCAAGATCCCCATGGACACGCAGACGGCAGCTTATAAATCCTGCCCGATGCAGAATTTCTTCCCCTGCTTCAATTCTCTGCAAAGTTTGCGGCTCCAGCGGTGTATTATAAGGGATTCTGGTCGCAAGACAGGGTGTTGCCGGCTTTGTAGCACAGGAAAGCCCCATTTGAGCGGCAAGAGCACGAATCTCCTGCTTGGTCAGTCCCTGATCGGAAAGCGGACTGATCACACCCAACTCCCGAATTGCCCGGATTCCAGGACGATAGCTCTTGTGGTCATCCGCGTTGGTTCCATCCAAAACCGCAGCATATCCGTTTTGCTTTGCAAACTCAAGTGCTTTGGAAAAGAGTTCTTTCTTGCAGTGGTAGCAGCGGTCAATTCCATTTGCAATCACTTTCGGGTTTTTCAGTTCATCGACCACCAACACTTCATGACGGATATGCAGCTGTTTTGTGATTTCTTTTGCTTCCTGCAGATCTGCCTGCGGATGCAGCACCGTCGAAAAGGTAACCGCTGCAATATGATCGAGCGGGATTCTCTCTTTTTTTGCTGCTTCACAGCAGGCATACAGCAAAACCGTGCTGTCCACCCCTGCCGAAAATGCGATACAAACTTTATTTTTGATTAACGCAGCCAGCTGCTCTTCCAGTTTTTCTTTCATGCTCTTTCCCTCTTCCCTTTTATTTAAGCCGCATCCTGTAAAGATTCCTGTTCGGTATTGTCCGCGGAAAAACTTCCGTCCCCCTGTAAAAAGTCTTCCATCGTCTGCGCCAGAGCTTCCATCTGCTCCGTTTCAAATGGAGAGGACAATCCGGTTTCCTCCAGAACGGTCATAAAGTCATAATCCGAATTTTGCTGTACCAGACTGAGATAGGTTTCCAGTGCTTGGGTGTAATCCTCCAACCCCATCTGCAAAAACTCCATTGCAACACAGCCGGAGAGAGCGTAGTCGATCGCATAAAACGGTGTATCAAAATATTGATTGGTGGTAAACCATCCCATCGAAAAACTTTCCATATCAAAGTAAGGGGATTCCACCACCAGACCATATTCCATTGCAAGTTCCTTATAAAGCTCGTTGAGTTCCTGCACGGTCATCTGCGGGTTCTCATAGATCTTCTCCTGAAACTCATCGTTCATCGCTGCAGTAAGGATTCCTGCCACCATGGTATAGACGTCATATTTGCGGGCTGTTCCGGCATCTTCCCCATAAAAGATTTCATAATAAGGCAAGGTCAGCATCTGCATTGCCTGTGAATGGATCTCACTGACATCCATGCTGCGGCCTTCCTGCTGGGAACCCAGTTTCAGCTGCTGCCACATAGCAAAGCAATGTCCAAACTCATGGGAGATACTGAACACATCCTCTGCACTACCGTTCATATTGGCAAATAAAAATGGGGTATTCAGCGAATAAATCAGGGTGCTGAAGGTAACGTTTGCCTTGGTCTGGGAAGGCTCGGCATCAATAAACTCATGGGAGAGCAGATAGGAATAACACTCCCCTGTCTGCTCGGACATCTGCTGGTACAACTGCTCAAACTGATCCAGTGTTTCCTGCCAGCTTCCCTGCGGAACGGGAGACTGCTCTCCCAGCAGATACACATATCCCGGCTGATCCCGGTTTTCTGCGCGCCGGTAAAAGTCTTCCAGATAGCTGCGGTAAACGGGCGCAATGGTCTGCTTGATATCTTCCCGGAAGGTTTTGATATCCTCACGGGTGTAGCTGTTTCGAAGCATATCCAGATCTGCCACCTGCGTATAGCTGTCATATCCCAGTGCTTGTGCCATCTGTTCCCGCAAGGAAACCAGTTCCAGATAAAGTTCTCCAAACTGTTGATTATATTTTTGGATAAACTGATTGTAATAAACCGACTGTCCCTCCGAATCAAGGGATGAGAACAACACCTCTCCCTCCGGCGTGCTGATTGTTGCCTGTGCATATTCGTAGTAGTATTCTGCTACTAGCTTTTTTTCCTGTTCCTGCAGGGAAAGGATCTCCTCCGAGCTTGCCTGTGAGGACATTTGAAGGTCTTCTGCTCCGCTTTCGCCAAAGATCATATTCTGTATCGATGAAAAGCGGGAATTTTCAATGGAAGAAAACATCTGATTATAGCTGTTCTGAATTCGAGCATCAAAAGTGTCCAGATATTCCATTTCCTCACTGTAAAAGATATCATTGACATCCAGATAATTTCGAATCTGTGCAATGGTCATCATGCTGTAAAATTCCTGGGTTGCGTCCCCGATTTTACGCAGAGTCCAGATCATTCCAAACGGAAGGATATCGTTTTCCGCCTGTTCTTTTGCCTTATCAATCAAATCCAGAACGCCCTGTCCGTCCGGACGCTCATATTCCACCTGTGAAAACGAAAGTTCGGTTGGCACAAGCTTTTCTCCCATACATCCGCTCAGGGAGGTCATCAGGATTGCTCCGGTCAGGATCATCGCCCAAAACCGCAGAACATTTTTGTGTGGTCTTTTGCTGAACAAATTCAATCGGCTCACTCCTTTTTCTGTTTTTTAGTATATCACAACTGCCCCTGGGAAAATGCGAACTTTTCGAAAATAAAAAAGAATCTGTCCAAAGGACAGATTCTTTTTTATTACAATATTTTCCGGTACAATACCGGCGGGGGGCAAAATAAATTCACAATAACTTACAGACCGCAGATTGTGCGGACAGTATAGGCAACAAAAATGCCGACATAGTTTCCGGCAGCGCCTGCCAGAACACCCATAATCAGACCAACGTTAATCAGAGATTTCCAGTTTGCACCAGCAGCAGTCAGAGAAGAGGTTGGACCATCAACAATACATCCTACCATGGAAAGAACAACATACTCATATTTGATCTTGAGCAGTCTGCAGATAACCAGGTGCAGCAGGATACAACCTACCAGCATGCACAGAACGTACATGGTCATCATGAATGCAGAACCGATGAACTGCTGTAAATCAACTGCAAAGCCGATGGTGGACAGGAAGGTCAGAGAGATGAACAGACCCAGGTCCAGGTTGCCGCGCAGTTTCTGTACTGGTTTGAGCTGTGCTACACAGATCGAAACAGTTGTCAGAAGCAGCAGTCTTCCAGCTTTCCAGAAGCTTTCTGGGAATACTGCCTGAGAGAAAGCAGTAGTAACGAATGTAATACCAAAACCAATGGTCAACAGCCATGCAATATCACGGATAGACCATTTTTTATCGGACATCAGCGGCTCTTTATCGCCTTCCTCCAGCTCGTCTTTGCTGAACTGGTATGGCCAGAACTTGTTCCATTTTTTGGATGCCTTCATCAGCATTGGAGCTGCAAACAGGAATACCATCAATGGGGTGGAAACAACATAGTCTGCTGCATTTGCAGCTGCCAGTGTTTCTCTCGAACAATCCAGACCGGTTGCAATAGCAGTCAGATTTGGAGTACCGCCAGTGTAGGTTCCTACGAACATTCCGGCACATTTCCAGCCCTCTACAATTCTTGGAGCAAAGAAAATACCCAGAACAATTGCGATCAGACAAACAGAGCTGATTGCAGAAATCAGTGCCAGAACAGGCTCTTTTGTCAGTTTCTTCAATTCGGTAAGGTTCATACTCAGCATACAGATCGAAATCGACAGCGGTACGCAGTAGGTCGACAACATGCTGTATACATCGTGCGAAATTGGAACGATATGTGTATTGGAAAGAATAATACCAAATACAACAACCGTTAAAACAGGTCCCAGCGATTTAAATACTTTGTAACGCTGGAGCCAAAGAGAAAATGCCACCATTAACAAAATGACGAACATCAATCCGTCAGTACGTGTAATCAGTGCTTCCATAATTCCTCCGCCTTTATCTTAGTCTATCTTCTTCATGCGTTTTTCAAACGTTTAAAAATACTCCCCTAAATGAATCATTGTGCCCCCTCATTGATATTCCCTAATAACGTCTGAAAACAGCGCACAGTTTTACATTATACCATATTTAAAGATTGTTTACAATGTACAATTTTTCTTGAAATTCTGTAACTTAATGCCACTTATCCTGCTAAAATAACAATTAATTCAAAATTACTGGAAAATTGTTTTAACCTTTCCTAACTTTAAAAACAAATGTTTAAAATCCAGAATCTTCATTGTTTATCCTGGTTTGTCAGCGACATAATAAAAATGATGCTTCACTCAAATATCAGTGAAGCCAAATTTCAAACAGGAGTGAGATTTATGCCAATGAACCTTCCAACTATTCTCACCGGTGCAGCTGTTACCGCTGCAGTCGGTACCGCTGCTTATATGATGACCGGTAAAAAGAAAAATACCGCAAAACAGATGAAGAAAAAAGCCGGCAAGGCTGTTCAGGCTGTGGGCGATATTGTTGAAAGCATTTCCAGCATGATGGGTTAATCAAAATATCAGGGGGAAGAACTCTTATCTGTTCTTCCCCCTGATTGTTTATTCCTGTATCATAAAATAAGGCTTTTGTGATGTTTGTGCCAAAATGTTCCGGCACTCTTTCCAGTCAGGGAAAAAGTGCTCGACTTCCTGCCAAAATTCCTTGCTGTGGTCATGATGCAGGATGTGGCACAGTTCATGTACCACAACATAATTGACTGCGTGCTCCGGCGCCATCATCAGCCGCCAGCTGAAATTCAGGCTGTTCTTTCCGGAGCAGGAACCCCATCTTCCCTTTGCCCCATTGATTCGAATCGCTGTTGGGGATACTCCCATTTTCTGTGCATAAAAAGCTACCCTGCGACTAAGCTCTTCCCGTGCAATCTTTCGGTAAAGCTGCTGTGCCTGCGCACAAAGTTCCTCTTCACTCCCTTTGCACAGAAAAAATGTCCCCTCATAATAAAATGGCTTTCCCTCATCCAGATATTCCACCGGAAACATCGCCCCCAACAGAGGAAATCTTCCATCTAAAAAGGAAAAGCTACCCAGCCTCTCTCGTTCTCTTTTGATCTTATCCTGATGAAAAGAAATCCACTCCGATTTTTGCTGCACAAACCGGTCAATTTCTTTTTTTGCAAGGCGCTGCGGTGCCCTGACGACAACGCTTCCATCCTTTTGAATCTGTATCACCGCTGTTTTTCTTTTGCTGCGGATCAGTGTATATTCCATCGTTTATCTCCATTTCTTTCGGTCAAAAAGTTCAAGTTTTTGGGCTTATAATAAGCTATTTGCCGATTTTTTCAAAACTCTCAAAATGTGATTGTTAAACTATTGACAAATTAAAAAAGGCGTATATAATGGGGCTTAGAAGGTTGATAAAAATTTAACCAACTTATTATAACACACCATCAGTCAAATGATATCAGGGGGCATTTATCATGGCTAGATTTACATTACCAAGAGATCTTTATCACGGCGAAAACGCACTGGAAGCACTGAAAACCTTAGAGGGAAAACGTGCCATTGTTGTTGTCGGCGGCGGCAGCATGAAACGTTTTGGCTTCCTGGACAAAGTATGTGATTATCTGAAAGAAGCAGGCATGGAAGTTGCTCTGTTTGAAGGCGTTGAACCAGACCCATCTGTTGACACCGTTATGAAAGGTGCTGCAATGATGCGTGAATTCGAGCCTGACTGGATCGTATCCATCGGCGGTGGTTCTCCAATCGATGCTGCAAAAGCAATGTGGGCATTCTATGAATATCCAGACACCACCTTTGAACAGCTCTGCATCCCATTTAACTTCCCAAAACTTCGCAAAAAAGCTAGATTCTGCGCTATCCCATCCACTTCCGGTACCGCTACCGAAGTAACCGCTTTCTCGGTTATCACCGACTACAAGAAAGGCGTTAAATATCCTCTGGCTGACTTCAATATCACTCCAGACGTTGCAATCGTTGACCCTGCTCTGGCTGAAACCATGCCAAAGAAACTGACTGCTCACACCGGTATGGATGCTATGACCCATGCAATCGAAGCTTATGTTTCCACTCTGCACTGCGATTACACCGATCCTCTTGCTCTGCACGCAATCAAGATGATCAGCCGCGATCTGGTAGCAAGCTATAATGGCGATATGAAAGCTCGTGCAAGCATGCACAACGCACAGTGCTTGGCTGGTATGGCATTCTCCAACGCTCTGCTGGGTATCGTTCATTCCATGGCACACAAAACCGGTGCTGCATACAGCGGCGGCCACATTGTTCATGGATGCGCAAACGCAATGTATCTGCCAAAAGTTATCAAATACAACAGCAAGAATCCAGAAGCTGACAAACGTTATGCTGAAATTGCTGCTTTCCTGGGACTTGAGCCAACCACAGATGCTCTGATCGCTCATATCAAAAACATGAACAAACAGCTTGATATTCCAACCTGCATCCGTGATTACGAAGGTGGCATCATCGATGAAAAAGAATTCCTCGAAAAACTGCCACAGGTTGCTGAACTGGCTGTTGGCGATGCTTGCACCGGTTCCAACCCACGTGAAATCACTCCTGCACAGATGGAAAAACTGCTTAAATGCTGCTTCTACGATGAGGAAGTTGATTTCTAATTCTTTTCTGATAACACCATTTTCTTCTTCAATGCGGACTGCCCGAACGGGCAGTCCGCGCTTTTGTTTTTATCCCCGATAAGGTCTTGTCTGTCTGCATTCCGGGAAATTGGGACATCCATAAAACTGTTGTCCCTTGTGTTCCCCGCGGGAAGCTGTCCTTAACACCATTGGAATTCCGCAGTCAGGACAGATAGGAACCTCCTCAACCTCCTCTTCGTCGCTCAGTTCCAGCATATCACTGCACAGGAATCGACAAAGTTCATTTAACTCTTTTGCGCCATAGTTCTTTTTACAGGGAATATGAAACAGAGGGAGTTTTGCTTTTTTAAACGCTTTGTCCAGAAATGCATCCCGCTGCTGACGGTCTGAGCGCTCATGGGAACGGTCATCCAGCTCGACTGCACAGAGAATCTGCATGGTGTCCTTATCACACAGCACAAAGTCAACATGCTTCTGGGAAATCCAGTTAAAGTATTTGAGCCTGTCCCTTCTGACATCTGCTCTCACCTGCAAAACTTCCCTGACTGAAGGCTTTGGGCAGATAGTGATGTCCTCGCCAACCAATTCATCAAGAATATCATAAAAAGCTTTTTCTGCCGGACTCAAAAAATATTGTCTGCGCTCATAGGGTGCACGGCTCCAGGGATTAGCGCGGCGAAATTTTCGATACAGTGTATAAAGTAAGATGATTATGAGCAGAATAATAACTGCCGCCATCCAATACGTTTTCATTTTCTCCCCTCCTTCTTCACTTTATCTTTCCCCCTAGTGGGAACAGAGCATCCCTTCCGTTTGGAAGGGATGCTCTGTTTTTTTATAAGTTCAATTTCCTTTTATTCTACCATATGGCGGACATAGTCAACTACGCCGATATCTTTTCCGCCTCTGCGGTAAACCCTCGGCACACGCTTTCCGATAACGCACATGATTTCATAGTGAACAGTATCGGTCATGGCAGCAATCTCCTCCATGGTAATGCGCTTGCCGTCCTCTTCCCCGACAATAGTGATCTGCATTCCATCGCTCAGATCCGGAATTCCTGTTACATCCAGCAACAGCTGGTCCATACAGATTCTGCCAACGATGTTAGCAAAATGGCCGTTTACTAACATTCTGCCTCGATTGGAAAGGCTGCGGTGATAACCGTCTGCATATCCGATTGGAACGGTTGCGATGCGCATATCATGGTCTGCGGTAAAGGTTCTGCCGTAGCTGAGTTTTGCCCCCGCTTTGACCTCCTTGATCATCGAGATGACCGAGTGAAGCTGCATTGCAGGTTTTAGGTCAATCTTGCCTTCACATGCCTTATCCGGTACCAAACCATAGATCAGTACACCGGCACGAACCATATCCAGATGGAACTCCGGATAATTGACAATACCGCCGCTGTTGCAGCAATGCCGAATCATAAAGTGGATGCCGCGTTTTTGCAGCTCATCACAGGTTTTCATGAAACACTCATACTGCTGACGGGTATAGTCAATCGAATCATCGTTATATTCATCCGAACTGGAAAAGTGGGTAAAAATACCGTCACAGCGCAGATTGGAATACTGGCAGACCTGTGCGATCTCTTCCACCGCGGTATCCATGTCCTGATCTGCTTCAAATCCGATTCTTCCCATACCGGTATCTACTTTAATGTGGCAGGCGACCGTCACACCCGCGCGCTGCGCCTGCTGCTGGAGTTTTTTCGCATACTCCAGCGAAAATACTGCCTGTGTAATATTGTATTCGCAAAGCTGTTTTGCTTTGTTCGGTGGGGTTGTTCCCAAAATCAGGATAGGGTGATAGATTCCCTGATTGCGCAGGGACATCGCCTCGGTAAGGTTGGATACCGCAAACCAGTTCACTCCCAGACGAACCAGCTCATCCGCAATATACTTATCCCCATGCCCATAGGCATCCGCCTTGACAACACCCATAATCATGCAGCCCGGCTTCAGCTTCTGTTTGATGGAACGGATATTATAATCAATACAATCCAAATCCACTACTGCCCAGCTGCGACGAAGAAAGTCAACCATCGATATCTCCCCCTTTTTTATTACAGAAAATCACAAGATAACCTTCCAATAACTTCCAGAAATGAAACGATTCTCCCTGGCACATACTATAACTATACACGAATCAGGCAAAAGATACAATAAAAATTTCTTTAACATGTAAGATTTGCCTTTGAAAGGAGAACCCATCCATGACAAAACAGGAATACGCACAATGGACACAGGAAGAAAGCCCGAAATCCAAAGGACCTATGAATATTTTGAAAGCCTTTGTTTTTGGCGGTGGTATTTGTGCCATCGGTCAGCTGCTGGTCTTTTTCTACCAAAGCCGAGGAGCTGGGGAACTTGGTTTTGTGTTTGCCTCGCTTTCCTTGGTTGTTCTTTCCGCTGTATTGACCGGGCTTAATGTTTATGACAACATTGCAAAGCATGCGGGTGCCGGAACCCTTGTTCCCATCACCGGATTTGCAAACTCGATGGTAAGTGCTGCAATGGAGTTTAAAACAGAGGGCTACATTCTGGGACTTGGCGCCAAGATGTTTTCCATCGCCGGTCCTGTCATCGTTTATGGCGTGAGCGCCTCGGTCATTTATGGAATCATTCTGGTTCTGTTTGGATAAAAGGGAGATGATTTGATATGGCAAAACGAATTGGAAGCAAAACACTGATTCTTTCCTCCTCCCCCTCCATTATCGGTTATGCTGCTGTCGGTGCAAAAAAAGAAAAGCAGGGGCCTCTGGCTGGATATTTTGACCTGTTGTCAGATGATTCTTCCTTTGGACAGAAAACCTGGGAAAAGGCAGAAACGCACATGCAGAAAACAGCAATCGAATTGGCGCTACAAAAGTGCAATACCCAAAAAGATCAGATCGATTTTCTGTTTGCGGGGGATCTTCTTAACCAATGCATCAGTTCCGCCTACGCTTCCCGCGATATGCTGATCCCATTCTTTGGTCTGTATGGCGCCTGTTCGACTATGTCCGAGAGCTTATGTCTTGCCAGCATGTTTGTCGACACCGGACTGGGGCAGCGATGCCTTGCCGCTACCTCCTCCCATTTCTGCTCTGCGGAGCGTCAGTTCCGGTTCCCGCTGGAATACGGCGGTCAGCGCACCCCCACTGCGCAATGGACGGTAACCGGTTCCGGTGCCTGTGTGGTTGCTCCAAGCGTACAGGCTCCTTTTATACGCGCTGTCACAGTCGGCACTGTACAGGATCTTGGAATTACCGACATTAACAATATGGGCGCCGCCATGGCACCCGCCGCAGCCAAAACTCTGTGTCAGTTCTTTTCTGACACCGGAACCAGACCGGAAGATTATGACATGATTTTAACCGGTGACCTCGGTTTTGTGGGAAGCCGTCTGCTCGAACGCCTGATGCAGGCAGAAGGATACCCCATGGCAAAGCTCCACAACGACTGTGGGCTTATGATCTATGACCGGAAAAAACAGGATGTGCATGCTGGCGGCTCCGGCTGTGGATGTGCGGCATCGGTACTGTGTTCTTTTATTCTCCCGCAGATTGCCTGCCAGAGGTTAAAAAATGTGCTCTTTCTTGCAACCGGTGCGTTGATGAGCCCTACCAGTACACAACAGGGAGAGAGCATTCCGGGTATTGCTCACCTTGTCTATCTTTCGTCCACCCCAAACCCAAAGGAGGTCATTTGCTGATGGATCTGTTCCTTTTACTCAAAGCCTTTCTGGTGGGAGGAATCATCTGTGCTATCGGTCAGGTGCTCATCGACTATACCAAACTTACCCCCGCCCGAATTTTGGTTTCCTATGTTGTTCTCGGGGTCATCTTAGGTGGAATCGGACTGTATCAGCCGCTGATCGATTTTGCCGGTGCAGGTGCTACAATACCCTTGACCGGATTTGGCGCAACCCTTGCAAAAGGGGTTCGGGAAGCGGTCAGCAGCGATGGATTGTTTGGTGCCTTTACTGGAGGACTAACTGCCAGTGCCGGAGGCATCACAGTAGCAATCATCGCTGCTTTGCTTGCTGGACTTCTCTGCAAATCCTCCGAAAAAAGCTAAAGAAAAAATCCTGTCTGAGTGCAGAGCACTCAGACAGGATTTTTTTATTAATCATTAAGCGATGTCTTCTCGCCGGAAAAAAGTTTTCTGGTCATCAGGAAAAATACTGTCGAGGTACTCAACGATGCCAGGACATCCGCCGCAGGCTCTGCAATAAAAATACCATTAAAGCCCATGATCAACGGCAGGATCAGTGCCAGAGGAATCAGAAGGATAATCTTTCTGAGCAGTGCCAGGAACATGGATACCTTTGCCTGACCCAGTGCAACGAAGGTCTGCTGACAGCTAAACTGTGCACCCAGCAACAGCATACCGGACATAAATACTCTCAAATATCCCGGAGCAATCGCAAGCAACTGCGGGTCGGAGGAAAACAGGCGGATAAACACAGTTGGGAACAGAAGAACCAGCGCCCAAACAGTTGTGGTATAGATTAGTGCCGATTTTACCAGCAATCCGAAAGTCTTTTTAACTCGGTCAATCTTCTTCGCACCGTAATTATAGCTGACAATCGGCTGTGCACCCTGAGTCAATCCTGTTACCGGCAGTACAAAAAACTGCATACAGGAAAGCAGAATGCTCATGGCGCTGATCAGAATATCGACCTGATCTCCACCATAATGTTTGATCTGTGCGTTGAATGTCAGCTGTACCAAGCTTTCGGTCGACTGCATGATAAATGGGGAAACACCTAGAGCAATTGCTGGAAGCAGAATTTCCTTCTGAATCTTCAAGTTTGCCATCTTAATTTTCAGGATGGTTTTTTTGCCGGTAAGGAACACAATAACCCAAACTGCCGAAATGGTCTGAGAAAAGACGGTCGCGATTGCGGCTCCTCTTACCCCCATATCAAACCCATAAATTAAAATCGGGTCGAGAATAATGTTGCTGATTGCACCGATCAATACCGTCATCATGCTCATGGTGGAAAATCCCTGTGCACTGATAAAGGAGTTGAGTCCCAGCGCCATCTGCACCGAAATCGTTCCCAAAACATAGATGGTAAAATAAGATTTTGCCATCGGCAGGGATTTTTCGGTTGCACCAAACCAGGTAAGCAATGTATCGCTGGTCAGCAAGAACAAAACGGTCAGCACAATCGACATCAAAAAGAGCGCAGAAAAAGAATTTCCCAAAATTTTCTCTGCCTCATCCTTCTTTCCAGCACCCATTGCGATTGCGGCTCTTGGCGCGCCGCCCATACCAATCAGTGCTGCAAATGCGGAAATAATCATAATCAGTGGAAACGCTACACCCAGTGATGCCAGCGCAAGTGAACCCACTTCCGGGAGATGACCGATATAAATTCGGTCTACAATGTTATACAGCGCATTAATAACCTGTGCAGTGATTGCCGGCAACGACATCTGCACCAACAACTTTCCAATCGGTGCTGTCCCCAGCTTATTTTCCTGTTCTTCCATGGCTTGATCCCTTCCTTTTTTCAAATTCTCATCCATAAAAAACTGCCTTTCGATAACGAAAGGCAGTCTGTGTTTTTTATTATAGCACAAACTTTCCTACTTGTGCGAAAGTTCATACTTTATTTACATGGTTGTTGTCTTCTGGTTTCTTCTTGCCAGAAGATTGAGAATTCCAATCTGTGTTTTGGCGTCTTTGATCTCACCGGAAAGCACCATCTGCACCGCCTGAGAAAACGGCACGCGCATTACAGTCAAAAATTCCCCTTCATCCAAATGCTGCTTGGTTTTATGCAGACCTTGTGCGTAATAGATATGGATAATTTCAGTACAGTAAGCAGGGGTTGGATACAGTTCGGTCAGCTTTTCAAAGTGATCTGCTGTACATCCGCATTCTTCTTCCAGTTCACGGATGCCACAGGTTTTAGGGTCTTCTCCCAGCTCGATCTTGCCTGCCGGCAGTTCGATCAGCTCCTGCCCATAAGGATAACGGAACTGTTTGACCAACAGGATATTGTCCTGTTCATCAATTGCCGCAATACAAACACCACCATGATGTACGACCACTTCTCTGGTGGTTTCTTTCCCGTTTTCCAAAAGGACCTTGTCCTTTTTCACCTCAATGATTCTTCCTTTAAAAAGAGATTGGGTCTGAGTCATTTTCTCGCTATGTGCCATTTGCAAGCTCACTCCTTGTATAAAACAAAATCCACAGACCTGACGGCCTGTGGATCTTCCAATAAAATTATCCGGATAATTTTATTTTTGCTTCAAATTGAATCCTGCTTTACAGCCCGGTGCAAAAACTATTTTGCCAGAGCAGCGAGAGTGGATTTCTTTCTAGCAGCGCAGTTCTTGTGGATGATACCTTTTGCACAAGCCTGGTCAATTGTTTTAACAGCTGCTTTAACCAGAGCATCTTTGTTCTCTGCGTTTTCTGCGATAGCTGCGTTAGCTTTTTTCAGAACAGTTTTGAGGTTGGTTCTGTATGCTTTGTTGCGAGCTTCACGTTTTGCCTGAACCAGGATTCTCTTCTTAGCAGATTTGATGTTTGCCATTCTAAACACCTCCTATTCCATCTTGACAGTACACTCAATTTTACCATCCTTTTACCTAAAAATCAACTCTTTTCTTAATTATTTGTATACTGTTCCAATTTACCATCCTTTTAAACAGCTTTATTCGGTCACTCTCCCAGCATTTTTTTCATTTTCTCACCTGTTTTGAATACTTTTGCGTATCAAACCAAAGCTCTGATTGTAAAATTCTTCCCCGAAAGGAGCTTGTTATGAACATAAAACCTCTCTCTGTTCCCCGCTCTGATCTTGCAATCGAGCTTGCTCAAAGTCTTCTCAAGCAGGAAAACACTTCCGAAAAGTCTTCAAAATCTCTACCGGAAGGTCTCTCAGTACACACCAAAAAACATGGTTCTGTTGAGATTACCTGTGTTAAAATCACCACTCCCGCAGTTGCACAAAAGCTGCAAAAACCGCGCGGCAGATATATCACCATCCAGACTCCTCCGCTCTGGAACAGTCTCTTGGACCCCCAAGACGAAATTAACGCAGCAGCTGACTGTATTCGGGAGCTGCTGCCCTCCCATGGAAGTGTACTGGTCGCCGGACTTGGCAACAATCAGATCACTCCAGATGCACTGGGACCTGCGGTCATAAACCGGATTCTTGCTACCCGCCATCTTAAAGGAGAACTTGCAAAACAGACTGGTCTTGATACCCTGCGAAAAACTTCCGCCATTGCGCCGGGAGTTATGGGACAAACCGGAATTGAAACCGGCGAGATTCTGTCCGCTCTGGTCAATTTTATCCGTCCGGACGCTGTCATTGCGGTGGATGCTCTGGCTGCGCAGGATTATTCCCATCTTGGAAAAACCATCCAGATTTCAGACAGCGGCATCTCTCCTGGCTCAGGCGTCCAGAACAGCCGGAAGGAAATCAGCGAAAAAACGATGGGAATTCCTGTCATCTCTATCGGAGTCCCCACTGTCATCGATGGAGCTACTTTGACCGCTGAATTCTCCCAGAAACCTAAAGAGGAAATTGACCCTTCCGCCCGCTGTGCGATGGTCACCCCAAGGGAGGTTGACCGGATGATCGGCCATTCGGCAAAATTTATCTCCCTTGCCATCAACAAGGCTCTCTACCCAGAACTCACCCTGGAAGAAATCTCTTTCCTGTGCGCTTAAGTTTCCTTCTATTTTTCTTCTTTTCTGCATATCTATCAAAACAGGAAAATAAACGGGTTTCGTTTTGGAGGTTAAAAGAATGGGACGAAAACGAAAAAAACAGATTCTCAAAAAAGGAATGCTCTGGGGACTGGTCGCTGTAGCGACAGTCCCCGGGATTCTTTCCACTGCTGTTTTGGTGGAACAGATTAAGCCGCAAATGCAAAATCTTCGGGAAGATGCTGCGGTTTTTTCTGCGCTCTCCACCGTTCCCGACCGCGCTATCGATCATCTGGAACAGCGTTTTGCCGGTGATATCAGCGACCCAAATCAGGAAGAGCTGCCTTTTTCTTCTCAAAATTCTTCCGAAAATCCTCCTAAACCTTCCTCTGATTCCAAAACAGATTCCGATTCTTTCAAAGCCCAAGATACACAGGACAATGCTCTTTCCGATCTTCCTGAACTTTCTTCCTCACAGGAGATACCTGAAGATTATTCTATCCCCGAAGAGTATCAGGGGGAAATTGTGGAAGAGGACTTTTCCATTCAGGACAAAACCGGTCAGCTTACCTTTGGTGCCGGCATTATTAAAAATACAACCTCCGTTTCTGATGAAGAAGCGCAAACCTATCTACAGCAGGAAAATCCGGTCCAAATCGACTCTGAAGGCCCCCAGGTGCTCATTATGCACACCCATGCAACCGAAAGCTTTGAACCGTATGATACTGATACATACGATACCCGGCACACCTGGCGTACCACCGACAACACACAAAATATTGTCGCTGCCGGAGAGGTGATGGCTCAGGCGATTCGAGCCCACGGAATCGAAGTGCTGCACGACGAAACACAGCACGACTATCCTTCCTACAACGGTTCCTACGAGCGCAGTGCTGTCACCGTACAAGATTATCTGGACAAATATCCCAGCATCAAGGTGGTGCTGGATGTTCACCGTGACGCCGTTCAGCGAGACACCACACTGGTAAAACCCATCACCGAAATTAACGGTAAAAAAGCCGCCCAGATGATGATTATCGCCGGATGTGATGACGGCACAATGGATATGCCAAACTGGAGCAAAAACTTCCGATTTGCTGCCGGGATGCAGGACGCCATTGAAAGCCGCTACCCAACGCTGACCCGACCTGTCTTTTTCTGTTACCGAAAATATAATCAGGATCTCACTACCGGTTCACTGCTGCTGGAGCTTGGTTCCCATGGAAATACTCTGGAAGAAGTTTTATACACCGCGCAGCTTGCCGGTGATGCCATTGGCTCTTATCTGGATTCCCTCAAGATGGATGAATAGGAAAAATCAATACTTTTTCGGAAAATGATACAAAAGTACAATTGGACTTTTTTGCATTCTTATACTATAATCAGAATCAAGATAACTTGTGACTTATGGTCGTCAGAAAAACCTCCTTTTTTCTACAACCAAAAGCATTTTTTCATCGGCGTCCGGACAACGTGCGATGATTAAGAAAAGCCATCTTCAAACTCTCATACAAACCTTAACTTTAGAAAAAAGCCTGTTTTTAAAAAAACAGGCTTTTTTCTATTTCTTCTTTATTTTTTCTGACTGATTTTTTTGTGCAGATAAATTCCAATGATACTGATACAGCCGGTTATCCCAAAAATCAGCACCATGGTAACAAAATCTCCGGTAATCAGGGAAGCCCCTGCAAGGGTAGATGTCAAAATGGATGGCAGGCGGGCGATGGTGGAAAAAAGAAAGAATCGCAACGGATTAATTTTAAGCAAACCCGCTGCCCAGGTCAAAAGATCTTTTGGGGTTCCGGGAATAAAAAAGAGCAAAAAAGCAATTTTTTCAAAACGGCTTTCATCCCGCACAAACCACAAGTTTTGCAGCCTATCCGGATCAATAAAAATAGATACAATCGGCATACCCAGTTTTTTTACCAGAGCATAAACGATCAGCGAACCGATCAAAATACCCAGCATACAGCTGAGCGTTCCCCATACCGGTCCATACAATAACCCTGCACAAATTTCGATTGGCTCTCCCGGTATCATAGCAACTACGACCTGCAAAATCTGAACTACCAGAAAAATAAGCCATCCGCCAATTCCTTTAGATGCAAAATACTGCTGAAGATTCTCTCTGGCAGCCGGATCACTGAGCGCCATTACCTTTGGAATTCCCCAGATGGTCAACGGTACAAATGCCAGAAAGACCAGAACAGACAGTATAAATCTGATTTTTTCCGACGTCTTGGTCGGCAATTTTTCTTTCACGTTGTTTTCCTCCCGTATCCTTTTGGATCTCCACAAATTTATCATACCCGATCCTATCAGAAAGTCAATCATTCTTTTGTGTGATGCAGGATTTTCCTTTTCAAAGTTATCCCTTTGTAGTATAATTTTTATATCATGCACAGAAAGCGCACATATATTTGTATGCAATATATGTTGTAATAAAGAATAATAAGTGTTATGATATTACCAAACAAGAAAGGAGATTTCATCATGGATTGCAGTATTTTTGATCGTGTTTATGCCGGTATGTTAAAATCAGCGTCTGAATTTCAAACTGGAAATCAGGACGAAACAATAGAATATCATTTTGATCCACAGCTTGAAAAGGTGGTTTCAAAATATCATTTAACGGATGTTGCTGGCCAGGGTCCCGACTCGCAAAAAATTATCCGCATGGTGGAGTGGATGACACAGCATTGCTTCCATAATGGGGAGTTTGACAATCACATCGAACCCTGTGCAGAAAAGCTACTCGAATTTTCCTTTGACCATGGAAAAGAAAACGGCATCAACTGCCTGTCTTTGTCCATTGCCCTGACAGAATGCTTACTGGGACTGGGAATCTGTGCAAGAGCTATGTCCATCATGCCGATGTCCCCTTATGACCGGGACAACCACGTTGTTTGTGAAGCATATGCTCGGGATCTTGGTAAATGGATTATGGTTGACCCAACCTATGGCGGATATATCACCGATGAACAGGGAAATATCTTAAACCTGATGGAAATGCGCGAATGCCTCAGTAACCGTCAGACGTTATGTTACAGCGAAAATTATAACTATAACGGAGATAAAGTTGACCCAGAATGGCTGAACATCTATTATGCGAAGGATCTGTTCTACCTTCAGTGCGACAAAATTCAGGGATACCACACCAGCAAGATGGAAAACAATCCAAGATTGACCTTTGCTCCCATTGGATTTGACGCAAAGGAGCACATGAAAAATCATCTGGATTTTGTGATGGATGAGCACAAAGATGACAAAAGCTGGGATGAATCTTTCCGCCAGCGAATTTTCCAGCGTCTGGATGCTGTCTCTTTGTGTTACCAGCATCCAAAAATTCTGTATCAGGAGCCAAGATCATGAGTGAAACCAATCAACCTTCTTCTGAAACACTGCTGACACAGCCAGTCTCCAGATTATTTTTTCAATATTTTCGAAGCAATCTGGTTTCCTCGCTGATGCTGGCAGTGTATGTCTTGTTTGATACGATCTTTATCGGTTGGGGTGTCGGCAGTCAGGGACTTGCTGCGCTCAATATCACCCTTCCCTGTTACTCCTTAGAGATCGGATTTGCCCAGATGATGGGCATGGGCGGAGCAACCGCCCTTTCTATCTGCCGCGGACAGGGAAAGGAAGAGGAGGCAAACAGCTATTTTACGGCAGCTGTGCTGTTTACCTGTATCTTTTCTCTGATTATCGGTATTTTGGGCGCTGTTTTCTGGCGTCCTATCGCCTATCTTGGCGGAGCAGATGATTCTATCATCGAGCTGGTCGGCCAATATCTGCGCATCTTAAACGGCGGAGCCATCTTGTTTGTGGTCAATAACTTTTTAGGTGTGTTCATCCGGAACGACCATGACCCACAACGGGTTATGGCAGCGGGTATTGTGAGCTGTCTTCTCAATATTGTGCTGGACTATGTCTGCATCTTCCTGTTTGACTGGGGAATGGCCGGAGCAGCCGGAGCAACCGCATTTTCTGGATTTATCAGCATTCTGATTATGCTCACCCATTTTTTAAAACCAGATTGCAGTTTGAAATTCCGTTTTTCCGATTTGCAGCTCTTTTCCCGTCTCAAGCGAATTTGGCAGAATGGTCTTCCAAGCTTGATTGCGGAATGTTCTTCGGGACTCATCATCCTTTTGTTTAATATCCAGCTGATGAGCAAGGGCGGTGTTGCTGCCGTCACCTGTTACAGCATTATTTCCAATGTTGCTTACCTGTTTCTGGCTGTTTATACTGGCACCAGCTCCACTTTACAGCCACTGTGCAGCATCAATGCCGGTGCAGGAAATATTCATCGTGTCAAACAGTTTTTCCGCTTGGGAGTTATCACTGTGCTGTGCGCTTCGCTGTGCTTTGTGTTAATCGGTGAATTTTTCCCGATTGCCGTAGTGAGCATCTTTACCGAACCAACACCCGATCTGGTTGAGGTTGCCGTTTATGCAATCCGAATCTACTTTATTGCTTACCTGCCGATGGGGCTCAATATCATCAGCGCAACCTTCCATCAATCATTAGAGGCTTCCCGCGAAGCAACACTCATTTCTCTTGGCAGAGGATTGTTTTTCCTGGTTCCGGTTCTGTTCCTGCTCAGCTCCCTCTTTGGTGTAGGCGGTATCTGGGCAACCGTTCCGGTTTCGGAATTTTTGACCTTGCTGCTCAGCGCGCTGCTTCTGAAACGTCTGTTTGCCTCACGGCTTTCTGACAATGATTGATTCTCTGATAAAACGATATTTTCTTCTCTTATCCCTCAAAATCCCATTTCATTTTAAGGAGGACTTTTATGAAACTGATTTCCTGGAATGTCAACGGACTGCGTGCCTGTGCTGGAAAAGGATTTTTTGACTTCTTTGCATCCGAAGATGCCGATTTTTTCTGCCTTGGAGAAACCAAAATGCAGCCGGATCAGGCATCCTTTGAAACACCGGGCTACCTTCAGTACTGGAACAGTGCTGAGAAAAAAGGATATTCCGGCGTTGCCATCTTTGCAAAACGGGAACCTCTGTCGGTATCCTATGGTCTTGGCATCGATGAGCACGACCATGAAGGCCGTGTAATCACGCTGGAATATGAGAACTTCTATCTGGTTACCGTTTATACTCCAAATTCTCAGAATGAATTGGTACGCCTTGATTACCGCATGCAGTGGGAAGATGACTTCCGAGAATATGTCTGCAATCTGGACAAAAAGAAACCGGTCATCATCTGTGGAGACATGAACGTCGCTCATCAGGAAATTGACCTGAAAAACCCAAAAACCAACCGCAAAAATGCAGGGTTTACCGATGAAGAACGCCAGAAGATGACCGAGCTGCTTGCAAGTGGCTTTACCGATACCTTCCGCGCAAAAAATCCGGATGCAACCGGTATCTATTCGTGGTGGAGCTATCGCTTTAAAGCCCGTGAGAAGAACGCAGGGTGGCGCATTGACTATTTCCTGGTATCCAACCGTCTGATGGACAAAGTAAGTGATACTAAAATCTATACTGACATTATGGGAAGCGACCATTGCCCGGTAGGACTTACCATTGATCTGTAATATTAAAAAGGGATACAGGATGCAAATGCATCCTGTATCCCTTTTTTCTTGCTGCGTTTTTTATCCTGTGATATACTTAAGTCTATAAAACCATTCTGTGTAAAAGGAGGGCATCAATTTGGCACAAAAACGGTCTGCCAAACTGGACCCACGATTAGCCGCAACAGCCGCTCTAGTACGTCCTGACGCTATTTTTGCCGATATTGGCTGTGATCATGGTTACCTTGCCATTGAACTCATGCGGCGTGGTGCAGTTCGCGGATATGCCTGCGATATCAACCCCGGTCCTCTGGCTTCTGCCCAAAAAAACATCGAGCAGGCAGGATTTTCCGCTCATATCCAAACTGTTTTGACCGATGGCCTGCAGGGACTGGAACAATACCCCATCACCGATGTTACCATTGCTGGCATTGGCGGCGAGGTAATCACCGACATTCTAAAACAGGCTGCTTTTTTAAAGAAACCTGGTATTCGTTTAATCCTTCAGCCGCAGTCACGGGAACATATTCTCCGCTCTTTTTTATTCGAAAATGGCTTTCCTATCTTTCATGAACAGGCTCTTCGTTCTGGACGATACACCTATGTTGTTTTTGCTGCAGAATATACCGGAGAATGCCGAAAGCTCTCCTTACTGGAAAGCTATTGCGGCATGCTGCCGGAACAGCACACCGCTGAATCAAAAGAAAAATTGCTGCGTACCGCCGGATTTATAAAGGACATTGCAGAAGGTCTCTCTCATCGCGGAAATGCTGAAGAAGCTGCACAACTTTTGACCGTCTATCAACAAATTTTAACTATCACTGACAACTTACTCAACAATTAACCCGATTTTACCTTTCGGATGGAGGAATATTATGTCTACCGTTTTTGATCTTTATTCTGCTATTGATCAATTTGCCCCGTTTTCCCTTAGTATGGACTTCGATAATACTGGCATTCTGGTCGGTGATCGCCACCAACCGGTATCCAAAGTACTGCTTGCCCTTGACTGCACCATGGATGTAGTGAATTACGCAAAAGAAATCGGTGCCCAACTGATTATCACCCATCATCCGATTATTTTTCATCCAATCAAACGTGTCAATGAGGACAGCGTTGTTTATCATCTGATTCGGAGCCAAATTGCTGTCATCAGTGCACACACCAACTTGGATATTGCAGAGGGCGGAGTCAACGATGTTCTGGCACAGGCAATTGGACTGCAAAATATTTCCGGACTGGAATTACTGGACCCTGCTGCACAAAGTTATCTGGGACGTATCGGAACTCTTCCAAATCCTATCTCTGCATCTGAATTCGCTGCTCTGGTCAAAGAGTCGCTCCATGCCCGCAGCGTAAAATTTGCTGATGCAGGTAACAAAATTCAAAAAGTTGCTCTTTGCTCTGGTTCCGGCGCAGATTGTCTGGAAAGTGCCCTTGCTGTCGGCGCAGATGCGTTGCTTACCTCGGAAGTAAAACAACACGAATATTTAAATGCTGCTGCTGCTGGTATCAGCATCTTTGATGCAGGACATTTTGACACGGAAGACATTGTGATCGAAACGCTGAAAGAAAAGCTTGCAGGAATTTTTCCTGATATTACATTTTTCACCACACACACCTGTCCAATTTATGCTATCTAATATAAAACAGAAAGGAATCTGATTATGCCACAGATTATTGTAAAAGGTGTTTCTGCCTCCCGCATGGAAAAACTCGCTTCCCCGATGATTGAAACCGTTTCCTGTTTGGTGGAATGTCCAGAAGATTGGGTTACTGTAGAACTTTGCGAATCCAAATTCTTTACCAAAGAGGGCTTAACTGAACAATATCCTATCATCCAAATTTGGTGGTATGAACGTCCGCAAGCTGTTCAGGATCGGGTTGCTAAAGAACTTTCCGAGCTCTTCTTAAAAGAAGGTTTTTCTTTGGTACAAATTTCCTTCCACTTATTTGATAAAAAAGACTATTATGAATTTGAATAAAGAAAAAGCAGGAAGGCTATTCCTAAAAAAAGGAAGGCTTCCTGCTTTTAACTTTTTATCAACAAAAAAGACATCCACACAATCGTATGGATGTCTTTGGCTCCCCCTGTCTGGCTCGAACAGACGACCCTGCGGTTAACAGCCGCATGCTCTACCGACTGAGCTAAGGAGGAA